>Ga0326727_10000221_pt1 | contig 244373 bp, 231 predicted proteins | sample MB2enrmetagenome_FD_207643 | JGI IMG/M metagenome (GOLD analysis project Ga0326727, IMG submission 207643) | Lab enriched peat soil microbial communities from McLean, Ithaca, NY, United States - MB29MY | ecosystem: Environmental > Terrestrial > Soil > Wetlands > Peat | place: USA: New York...
AGTACATCAAGGTCAATGCGTACGATGCGCGGTTGGGGCGGCAGACGACGGCGCTGTCGTTCATCGTGAACCGGCCGAAGGTCGAGCCTGGGTTCCGGCTCGAACGGACGACGGGCAAGGACCGGCAGATCGCGTACAAGCTGCATGCGTACTCGGCGGATGAGCCGGAGGGCGAACGTTACAAAGGGTGAGCGAAGCGGAGTTGACGGTACGGGAGCAGGGCCAGCCTGCGGTCGAGCGGCTCGATCTCGGTGAGGCGTACCGGTCGTCGCAAGTCGGCGAGGTGCTCGAGCAGCTCGATCGCGAGCTGGTCGGGCTGTTGCCGGTCAAGACGCGGATTCGGGAGATCGCGCACCTGCTGCTGATCGATAAGCTGCGGCGGCAGGTCGGGCTCGCGGCGGAGCCGCCGCCGCTGCACATGTCGTTCACGGGGCGACCGGGGACGGGGAAGACGACGGTCGCCAACCGGATGGCGGAGATCCTGCACCGGCTGGGCTACATTCGCAAAGGCCACCTGGTCGTCGCGACGCGCGACGATCTGGTGGGGCAGTACATCGGGCACACCGCGCCCAAGACGAAGGACGTGCTCAAGCGCGCGATGGGCGGCGTGCTCTTCATCGACGAGGCGTACTATCTCTACAAGCCGGAGAACGAACGCGATTACGGCGGCGAAGCGATCGAGATTCTGCTGCAAGTCATGGAGAATCAGCGCGACGACCTGGTCGTGATCTTCGCGGGCTACAAGGACCGCATGGACACGTTCTTCGCCAGCAATCCGGGGCTCAGCTCGCGCGTCGCCAACCACATCGACTTCCCCGACTACAGCCCCGAGGAGCTGCAAGCCATCGCTCACTTGATGCTCGAGAAGCTGAACTACGAGTTCACGCCCGCAGCCGAGGCGGCGTTCAAGGAATACATCCTCCTGCGGATGCAGCAGCCGCAATTCGCCAACGCCCGCAGCGTGCGCAACGCGCTCGACCGCGCGCGCCTGCGGCAGGCGACGCGCCTGTTCGAGCGCGGCGGCACGGTCACGGCCGACGACCTGCGGCGCATCGACGAGCCGGACATCCGCAAGAGCCGTATCTTCGCCTTCGCCACGTAGCCGTCAACGTTGCTGGGTCCCGACCTCTTCCTCGCCGCCGCATCCTTCGTCGCGGGTGCGCTCAACGCGGCGGCGGGCGGAGGCAGCTTCATCGCCTTTCCGGCGGTGCTGGCGACGGGCGTTCCGCCGATCTCGGCGAACGCGACGAACAACACGGCGATGTGGCTTGGCTCGCTTGCGTCCGCGCGCGAGTTCCGCTCGCAGCTCGACGTTCCGAAGGCGACGCTCAGGCGCATGCTCGCCGCCAGCGCTCTCGGCAGCGTCGCCGGCGCGCTGCTCCTGCTGCGCACCCCGAACGCGACCTTCGCGGGGCTCATTCCCTTCTTGCTCTTGGGAGCGACGCTGCTCTTCATCTTCGGGCCGCGCATCACGGAGGCGGCCCGGCGCAGCGGCACGCCGCTGGGCGTCGAATCGCCGCTGGGCATGGCCGCGCAGACGGCGATCGCCGTCTACGGCGGCTTCTTCGGAGCGGCGATCGGCATCTTGATGCTGGCGCTGCTCGAAGTACTCGGCATGCACGACCTGCGGCGCGCCAACGCGTTCAAGGCGCTGCTCGCGACGGTCATCAACGGCGTCGCCGTCGTGCCTTTTCTGATCGCGCGCGTGATCGCACCCGAGCCGGCCCTCGCGATGAGCCTCGGCGCGATCGCCGGCGGGCTCCTCGGGGCGCGCCTGGTCAAGCGCCTGCCGTCACCGGTCGTGCGAGGATTCGTCGTGACGGTCGCCTGCACGATGACCGCCTATTTCTTCTGGAAGACCTACCTCAGCGCCGCGCCTCACGTTTAATCGCGCTTCGCTCTTCGGCCGCCGCTAGTCCGAAAGACCCGGCAACCCAGACATATCAGCGCAGAGCGGGTTCCGGCTGGGCCTTGGGGACGAGCTGCGGAATGCGGTCGCCGCTCAGAAAGTGCCGTAACTGCGCGATCGAAAACTGCACGCCGGTGTAGAACGGGCCGAACGATCCGTATTTCGCGCTCGCCTCGTCGAAGCGCATCTCGTAGACGAGCTTCTTGAAGACGAGCGGGTCGTCGGCGTAGAGGTCGACGCCCCACTCCCAGTCGTCGAAACCGATCGAGCCGGAGATCACCTGCGTGACGAGCCCGTGGAACGAGCGCCCGATCTTGCCGTGGTCGAGCATCAGCGCCGCGCGCTCTTCGAAAGGCAGCGAATACCAGTTCACGCTTTCGCCGCGCTTCTTGTCCATCGGGTAGAAGCAAACGTAGCGGCGCGGCGGAATCTTCGCCCAAAGGCGCGCCGCGTTGCGCGGCTGATTCGCCTGCTCGGCGAGCAGCGCGTCGAAGGCTTCGTTCCAATCCTGCGAGTGCGGCTTGAGCCCGCGGTCGCGCAGCTCCGCGTGGATCTTGCCCGAGGCCTCGTAGAGGCCGAGTTCCAGGACCGAGACGTAGGACGCGGCCGGCTCGAGATACTCGATGAGCCGCAGCTTGTCGAAGGCCGTCTGCGCCGCGCCCAGCTCGTCGAAGCTCTTGGCGTAGTGCGTGAGCATGAGATCGCACTTGTGCCCGAGCATCTGCGCGAGCCCGGCGTCGCCCTCGGGCGAGGCGGCGAGCGGCTCGAGATAGGCCGTCGCCTCCCGCGCCAGCTCCTCGCGCTGCGCCGCCGGCAGCGCGTCGTAGGCCGCGCGGCGGAAGCGGAACATGCGATGCAGGATCGACCAGCTGTCGAGGGTCTCGGGGACGTCGGGATGTCGCATGCCGGGCTTTTCGGTACGCCTAGCGTCGTACCCCGGTCTTGCCTCGACGTTCCTCGGACTCGACCTCGACGAGCAGGGCGGCCGGACGCTCGCGGTATTTGGCCCAGAGCTGGGGCATGTGCGCGATATCCGAGAGCACGCGCGCCAGCACGGCGTTGACCGGCGTCGGCACGCCGAGCACGTGCCCCGCTTCGGCGACCGCACCGTTGAGGACTCCGACCTCGGTCTGCCCCTTCGCGGCGCGCAGATCGAGCAGCAGCGAGGGCGGCTTGCTGCCGCGCGCGGCGGCGATCCGGTTCGCCAGGATCAGCCGAGCGACCGGCGAGGGCAGGGAGGCGATACCCTGCAGCGCGCGCACCGGATAGCGCGGCAGGTCGACGAAGGCCAGCCCGCGCTTCCTCATCACCGCGCGCGTCTCGCGCAGCGCCCGCAGCTCGAGCTCGAACATCCCGTCGAACTCGACCAGGCGTTCGGGCAGCACGTTGAGGATCGCGCACGAGGCGTTGGCGACGATGTTCAGCGTCAGCTTCGACCACTTGAGGGCGCGGTAGTCGCTGAAGACCTTCACCTGGATCTTGGCCTGTTCGAAGGCGGCGATCAGCCAGTTGTGGGCGACCGCTCCGACCGGCGCGAGCCCGATGCCGCCCTCGTTCGCGGCGGCGACCGCACCGTTGCGCGTGCGCTCGACCGGGACGGTCAGCGCGCCCGAGACGATCGCGTCGGGCCCGAACGCCGCGGCCAGCAGCTCCTCGTTCCCGACGCCGTTCTGCGGGCAGAGGATCGTCGCCGCCGGACGCTCGCCGAGCGCGCGCCGCAGCGTCGCGATCGCGCCTTGCGTATCGTACGACTTGACGGCGACGATCGCGAGGTCGGCGGCGACCGGCGCGACGTCATCGAGCTCCCGCGGCGCGAAGACGATCTCGGTCGTTGCGCCGCGCAGCAAGTCGCCGAGATACCGGCCGACGGCCCCCTCACCGACGATGTAGACGATCACTGCCCCGTGCTCCCGAAGCCGCCGGCCGCCCGCGCCGTCTCCGGCAACTCGTCGCGTTCTTCGAAGGCGGCTCGCTCGACGCGCGCCACGACGATCTGCGCGATCCGGTCGCCCCGTCTGATCGTGAATGGTTCGCTGCCGAAATTGATCATCACCACGCCGACGGGCCCGCGATAGTCCGCATCGATCGTCCCCGGGGAATTGAGGAGCGTCACCCCCGAGCGCAGCGCCAGCCCGCTGCGCGGGCGGACCTGAACCTCGAAGCCGGGCGGAATCTCGAGTGAGAAACCGGCGGGGACGAGCGCCCGCGCCCCCGGCGCGAGGGTCAGCTCGGCGCCGACCGCGGCGTGGACGTCGGCGCCGGCGGAACCGGGCGTCATATAGACCGGCAGCGGCAGCCCCTCGCCTTCCGGCAAGCGCTTCAATCCGATGCGGACCGAAGCGCCGGATTCACTGCGCAAGCTCGGCCAACTCGGCTTGGAACTTGCCGATGTCGTCGAACGAGCGGTAGACGCTGGCGAAGCGGATGTACGCCACCTTGTCGAGCGCCTTGAGGGCTTCCATCAGCTTCTCGCCGACCATCGCCGTGGGGACCTCGCTCTCGCCCCGGGAGAAGAGCTCGCGCTCGAGCCCGGCGACGATCTCTTCGAGCTGCTTCTCGGAGACGGGGCGCTTCTCGCAGGCGCGCTGCAGGCCGACCAGGACCTTCTCGCGGTTGTATTGCTCCCGCCGGCCGTCCTTCTTCACGACGAAAAGCCGCGGCGCTTCCATCCGCTCGTAGGTCGTAAAGCGATGCTTGCAAGCAAGGCACTCGCGCCGCCGGCGCACCACGCTCTCGTCATCGCGCGAGTCGACGACCCGGGTCTCGCTCTTGCGGCAACTCGGACAGATCAGTTGGGACTCGAGCCTCCACCAATAGGCCCCACTAGATATGGGGCCCCTTGGAGTATAAGCCACAAGCGCTCGGCCCGCAAACGTTCGGGGCGCGCGGGCTCAAACAGAAGCGCCGCCCCTTCAGGCGGCGCCGATCTTGAACATCTTCGTTCCGCACTCCGGACACTTGCCCTCGGTCGCGGGTCGTCCGTTCTTCATCGTGATCCGGACCGGGTCTTTCATCTCACGCTTGCTCTTGCACTTGACGCAGTAGGCTTGGGGAGCTGCCATGATTCTAACGTCGTCCTCCGGCGAAGCGCCTGTTCCCCGACGGGGGGCGCCCGCACAACCCGCCGACCATTCTGAAGGCGTGGTCCGTTTCCTCGCGAGGAAAGCGCCTTGCCGCGAGTCCCTCACGTCGCGATCGGGGAGCGATGGAACTCGAACGGCCGCGCTTCGTCGACAGGGAGGACCTCTTTACGGCCCGTCCGCACCGCGCCGAAGGCGTTCGCTTCCGCGGCCTGTGGGTCTCCGGCAGCCTTGCCGGCTTGGAACGGCCCACGGTCGCGGTCGTCGGTACCCGAGCGCCCTCCGAAGGCGGGCGCAGCCGGAGCCATGCACTGGCCGCGCGCCTGGCGGCGGCCGGCGTCTGCGTGATCTCCGGCTTGGCGCTTGGCATCGACGGGGCGGCCCATGCCGGGGCACTCGCCGGGGGCGGGCCGACGCTGGGGATCCTCGGCGGCGGACACGGCCACTTCTTTCCGCGCCGCAACCGCGCGCTCGCCGTGGCGATGCTGGCGCTCGGCGGCGCGGTGCTCTCGCCCTTCCCGCCCGACGAGCCCGCGCGTCCGCCTCAGTTCCTGCAGCGCAACGGCGTCGTCGCGGCCTTGGCCGACGCCCTGGTCGTGGTCGAAGCGGCCGAACGCAGCGGCGCGCTCAACACCGCAAGCTGGGCGGCCGGCGCCGGCATCGACGTGCTCGCTTTTCCGGGGGACGTCGACCGGCCCAAGGCGGCCGGCTGCAACGCGCTGATCCGCGACGGCGCGACGCTCGTCCGCGGCGCGGAAGACGTGCTCGCGGCACTCGGACTGGCGAGCGGCGAACGGCCCGCGCCGCAGCGCGCACCGCGCTCGTGCGACCCGATCCCAGCAGTAGACACCCGTCCGCAGCGAAGCGAGGACGGCATACTGGAAGCGCAGATCGTGGCGGCGCTCGAGTCGCAGCCGTGCTCGCTCGACGAGCTCGTCGAGATCACCGGCGCGCCGGCCGGCGCGCTGCTGGCCGCGCTGGTGAAGCTCGAGCTGGCTGGCGAGCTCGAGCGCGGCGACGCACTGACCTACAGTATGCGACGCAGCGGCTAGCGCTCTCGTTCTCCCTGAAAGAGCGTTCGAGGAGAGCGATGGGGGGCGGGGAGGTTGCGTGAAGATCCGGCTCATCTCGGTGGGGAAGGTGCGCGAGCCGTACGTCGCGGCCGCGTGCGACGATTTCGCCGCGCGTCTGCGGCGCCACGAATCCTTCGAGCAGCTCGAGGTCGCGGCGTCGCACGGCTCCGATCCGGCGCGCGCGATGCGCGAGGAAGGGGAACGCGTGCTGCGCGCGCTCGCACCCGGCGATCTCGTCTGGCTGCTGGAGCGCAGCGGCACGCAGCTCACCAGTCTCGAGCTCGCGGAGCGCTTGCAGGCCCTCGCCGCATCGGGGCTCTCACGCTTGGTCTTGATCGTAGCCGGAACCTACGGCGCGAGCGACGAGCTGCTCGCGCGCGCGGCGTTTCGCTGGTCGCTCTCGCGCCTGACCTTCTTGCACGAGTGGACGCGCGCGCTCGTGCTGGAACAACTCTATCGCGCAGCGAAGATCGCACGCAATGAACCCTACCACCACTGAGGGCGGAGTCGCGCCCGGCGACGGTCTCGCGCGCGTCGCCGCAGCATTGCAGCGCGCCACGCTCGCCGTCGTCGGCACCGAAGAGGCGCCGGCCGTCGTCTTCGAGGCGCCCCGCAATCCTGATTTCGGCGACTTCGCCTCCAACATCGCGCTCCAACTCGCCAAGCGCGCGCGGCGCCCGCCGCAGCAGCTGGCGGAGCAGTTGGTGCAAACGATGTTTGCCGAGGATCCTTCGCTTCTGGAGATCCTTGCCGAGGCCAAGCCGCAGGGCGGCTTCATCAACGTGCGGATGTCGCCGCATCATTGGCAGCGCGCCGTCGCGTCGATCCTGCGCGAAGGGAGCGGCTACGGCCGCGGCGCGCCGGCCGGAGAGCGTCTCTCGCTCGAATTCGGCAGCGCGAACCCGACGGGACCGCTGGTCGCGGTGCAGGGCCGCACGCTTTCCTTGGGCGACTCGATCGCCAACGCGATGCGCTTCTGCGGCATCGACGTGACGACCGAGTGGATCGTCAACGACGCCGGCTCGCAGCTCGACACGCTGGCGCGCTCGCTCTACGCGCGCTACCGCCAGCTCTTCGATCCGTCCCATCCGTTCCCCGAGGACGGCTACCCTGGGGACTATCTGATCGCGATCGCGCACCGGATCCGCGAAGAGGACGGCGAGCGTTGGGTCGAGGCCGGGGAGGCCCAATGGGTGCCGTACTTCGGCAAATTCGGCCGCGACGCGATCGTGACCGAGCAGCAGGCGACCTGCAAGCGCTTCGGCGCATCCTTCGACCGCTGGCAGAGCGAGAAAGCGTTGCACGAGAGCGGCGCGATCCAAGACGCGATCGCGGATCTGCGCGAGCGCGGCTTGGCGTTCGAGCAGGACGGTGCGGTTTGGATGCGCGCCAGCCAATTCGGCGACGACAAGGATCGCGTGCTGGTGCGCGGCGACGGACGGCCGACCTACTACGGCGCCGACGTCGCCTATCACTACGACAAGCTGGCCCGCGTCGACAAAGCGCTGCTGATTCTGGGCCCCGACCACCACGGCTACATCGCGCGGCTGGCCCTGCTGCCGGCCGCCTTCGGCAAGCCCGGCGCGATAGAAGTGCTGATCGCGCAGCAGATGACGCTCGTGCGCGACGGGCAAGTCGTCTCGCTTTCCAAGCGCGAGGGGAACCTGCTGACGCTCGACGAGATCCTCGACGAAGTCGGGGCCGACGCCGCACGCTTCTTTTTCGTGATGCTCAACGCCGACACGCCGATGACCTTCGACCTCACGCTCGCCAAGGAGCAGAGCAACGAGAATCCGGTCTACTACGTGCAGTACGGACACGCGCGCATCGCTTCGATCGAACGCAACGCGCCTGCCGCGCTGCTCGAACGGGCCCTGCGCGGCGAATCCCTCGAGCGCTTGACCGATCCCACCGAGATCGCGCTGGCGCGGCGGCTCGCCGAGTTTCCCGCCGCCGTCCGCTCCGTGGTCGACGGGCTGGCGCCGAGCCGGCTGGCGCGCTACGCGCAGAACGTCGCGGCGGACTTCACCCAGTTCTACGTCGCGTGCAAGGTCTTGGGGGACGATCCCGACCTCAGCGTGGCGCGCCTGGGGCTGGCGCACGCCGCTAAGACGATCCTCGCCGGCGCGCTCGGAGTGCTCGGCGTCAGCGCGCCCGAGTCGATGTAGCGATCCCGCCGAATTCGGGCGGGCCCGAGGGCCCGGGCGACGGCTCGACGACGCTCGCTTCGAGCAGTTTGCGCTCGGTCGAGTTCGTGCGCAAGAAACGCCACGCGACTTTGGCCAGCGCCGCCGCGGGGATGCCCAGCAGCAGCCCGGGCAGCCCGAACAGCTCGCCGCCCGCGAACACGGCGAACATCACGACGATCGGCGAGACGCCGACGCTCTCCGACATGATCTTGGGCACGAGCAGATTGTCCGAGACGCGGGCCACGGCGAAGATGATCGCCTCGACCCACAGGACCGTCTGCAAACCTTGCGGCGCGGCCAGCAGCAGTCCGATCAGATGGGCCGCGATCATCCCCGCGAAGGGCACGGCGTAGGCGATGCCGCTGACGATGCCGAGCAAGAGCGCGTACTTGAAGCCGGCGAAGGCCGTGAACGAGAAGATCAAGGCACCGGTGATCGCGCAGAGCGCGAGCTGGCCGGAGACGTAGCTGCCGAAGACATGCGCGATCTCCGCACCCAGCGCCCGCGCCGTCGCCTGCCGGCTCCCCGGCAACAGGGAGTACAACGAGTCGGCGACGGAGCTGCCGCGCATCAGGAAGAACCCCGAAAGGACGATCGCGGAAAGCCCGATGATCGCCGAGGTGACGGTCCCGATCAGGATGTCGGGAAGCGAGGCCAGCATCAGGTTGAAACCGAGCGAGAGCTTGGCGGCGACCAGGTCCTTGAGATCGAGGTAGCCCGCCGGCAGGTAATTCTTGCCGAAGTGCCCGCGCAGCGCGGTCTCGAGCTGATCGAGCCAATTCTGCGCCGTCTGGATGTACGACGGCGCGCTGATGCCGATGATCTGCAGCTGTCCCAGCGTCGCCGGCACGACCAGCACCGAGAGCACGACGACGATCGCGAGCAGGCTCGCGTAGACGATGGCGATCGCCGCGGCGCGCGGCATCCGGCGCTCGAGCTTGGCGACCAGCGGCGCGACGCCGAACGCGATGAAGGCGGCGATCACGAAGACCGAGAGCGTACGCGGGATGCGCGAAGCGAACCACAGCAGCGCGACGCCGAAGGCGACCGCCCCGACCCACAGGAGCACCAGCCGCCGGAATCGCGCCGACGTCAGAGCGGCTTGCATAGGAGCCTGCGCTCCGTCGTGAAGCCGGCCTGCGCGTAGAGCTCGCGCGCCGCTTCGTTCTCCTCGGTCACCATCAGTGCCAAATAGGCGAGTCCGCTCCGTCGCGCCACGTCCTCGGCGGCGGAGAGCAGGCGGGCGCCGATGCCGTGCCGCCGCGCGGCGGGCTCGACGGCCATGAAGGCGATGAATCCTTGCGCGCTTCCCGTCACCTCGTCGGGAAGACGGTCGAGCAGCAGGACGAAGCCCAGCGGCCCTCCGAGCGCGTCTTCGGCGATCAGCAGCGCGTGCGACTGTTCGAGCGCGAAATCGACGAGCCGGTCGTAGCTCGCTTCGACCATGGACGAGGGGACCGGGCGCAGCGGCGAGACGCTGTCGCCGATCGTGCGCTTGCCGAGATCGAGCACGAAGGCGCGATCCTGCGGCCCGCCGCGGCGCAGGCTTATCGTGCTCAGCGGGATGCTCCGAGCGCAGCTTCGCCGCGCCAGATCGGCAGCAGCGCGGCGAGTGCCGCGACGAAGGCCGCATTCTCCGCAGGCGTGCCGATCGAGACCCGCAGGTGGCGCGGCAAGCCCAAGCCGTCGCCCGAACGAACGATGACGCCGCGCTCGAGCAAGGCTTCGTACGCGCTTTCGGCCTCGAGCGGCACTTCGAGCGCGATGAAGTTCGCCGCGCTGGGATACGAGCGCAAGCCCAGCCGCTCGAACTCGGCGTAGAGGTAGGCCTTGCCGCGCTCGTTGTTCTCGATGCTGCGCAGGATGAAGCCCGTATCGTCCAGCGCCGCCAGCACGGCCGCGGCGGCCGGCCGGGCCACGTTGAAGGGCACGCGGACGCGGTTCATCCAGGCAACGACCTCCGCTGACGAGTAACCGTACCCGAAGCGCACGGCGGCGAGCCCGTAGATCTTCGAAGCCGTCCGCAGGACGAGCGTCGCGGGACGGCGGCGCAGCAGTTCGACCGCATCGAGGCCGTCCGCGTCCATGAACTCGCGATAGGCCTGGTCGACGACCAGGAGCACGTCCGCCGGCAGCGCGTCCGCGAAGGAGAGCAGAGCCTCACGCTCCACGCGCGTCCCGGTCGGATTGTTCGGATCGCACACGAAGACGAGTTTGGTCGCGGGCGTGACCGCCGCGAGCATGGCCTCGAGATCGTGCACGCCCTCGCGCAGCGGAATCTCGAGCGCGCGCGCCCCGGCGATATCGGCGTCCTTGCGAAAGAGCGCGAAGGTCGGGCGCGCCATCACCACGTCGTCGCCGGGATCGACGAACGCGCTGTACGCGATCCGCACGAGCTCGTTGCTGCCGTGGCCGATCGCGACGTTCTCGGGAGCCAAGCCGTACGGCGCGGCGAGCCGCGCGCGCAGCGCGCGATGGTCGTCCTCGACGTAGTCGCTCAGCGCGTCGAGGGCGCGCAGCGCCTCGAGCGCCCGGGGCGACGTGCCCAGGGGATTCTCGTTTTGCGAGAGCTTGACGGGACGCGCGATCCCGAAGCGCTCGCGAACCGCTCCGACGGACGTCCCGGGCCGGTACGGCGCGAACTCGCGCAGCGTCCGGCGCTGGAGGCGGTCGAAGTGCGGCTGCATGCCGCGCAGGCTTCGACGCCGCGCGACACGGGCCATGTTTTACAGGCGGCGCGAGCCCGGCTCGGTAATCGGCAGGCCCGCAGCGCATTGCGGGCACTCGGCCGGTTCGAACGAGGTTACCGGGAGATCGAGCAAAGCGAGCGACGGTATCCCGAAGTCGGTCGGCTCGCGGCGCACGATGATCCCGACCGCGACCGCGCGCGCACCGGCGCGCCGCACGACGTCGAGGACTTCGCGCACCGAGCCGCCGGTCGTCACGACGTCCTCGACGACCAAGACGCGGTCGCCCGGGCCGAGGCTGAACCCCCGGCGGAGCTTCGCCTCGCCGCCTTCCTTCTCGACGAAGATCGCCTTCGTCCCGAGTTGACGCGCGACTTCGTAACCCAGCACGATCCCGCCGACCGCCGCGCTGACGACGACGCTGGGAGCGTACGGGCGCGCCCGCTCCGCCAAGGTCTTGGCGATCGGCTCGACGATCGTCGGATCTTCGAGAATGCGGAACTTCTGAACGAACCGGTCGCTGTGGCGCCCCGACGAGAGCCGGAAGTGGCCCTCGAGCAGCGCGCCGCGCGCGGCCAGCTCGCCCCGCAGCGACTCAGCGAGCATCGGCCGACGCCATCTGCGCCAGGATCTCGCTCGCCGCGGCGAGCGGATCGGCGGCCTCCGTCACCGGCCGTCCGACGACCAGATAGTCGGCTCCCGCTTCGACCGCGGCCCGCGGCGTCGCGACCCGCTTCTGATCGCCGTGGCCCGCGCCCGCCGGCCGGATGCCGGGGCAGAGCGCGGCGAAGCCGGCGCCGAACGAGCGCTTGAGGTCGCGCACTTCGTGCGGGCTGCACACCACCCCGGCGCAGCGCGCGTCGCGCGCCAGCCTCGCCAGCCGCAGCACGTTCTCTCCGAGATCGCCCTGCAAGCCGAGTTCGGAGAGCTCCCCGGGCGCGATGCTCGTCAGGAGCGTGACCGCGAAGACCTGCGGCGGCTCGAGCCCGAGCTCGCGCGCGCGCTCGGCGCTTTCGTCCACCGCGGCGCGCATCATCTCGCGACCGCCCAGGGCGTGCACGGTCACGATTCGCACGCCGGGGCGGACAAGCGCGCGCGCAGCCGCTCCGACCGTGCGCGGGATGTCGTGCAGCTTCGCGTCGATGAACGAAGCCGCGCCGGCGGCTGCGAGCTTGGCCAAGATCGCTTCACCGTAATTGAGCAGCGGTTCCAGGCCGACTTTGAAAATCACGCCGAGCCCCGCCAGGCGCTCGACGAGCGAGGCCGCGACCGTGAATTCGTCGACGTCGAGGGCCACGATCAGCTTGGCCTGCGCGGCGACGTTCATCGCGCTCCCAAATAGCCGGGATTCGCCGCGCCGACGATCTCCCGCAAGGTCGCCGCGCCGCGCGCTGCGAGATAGTCGCGGATGCCGGCGGCGACGTTGAGCGGCGCGCGCGGGTCGGTGAAGTTCGCGGTCCCGATCGAGACCGCGCTCGCGCCGGCCAAGATGAATTCGAGCGCATCGCGCGCCGTCTCGATCCCGCCGCCGCCGACGATCGGGACGCGCACGCTGCGCGCCACCTCCCAGACGGCGAGGACGGCGATCGGCCGGATCGCGGGACCCGAGAGGCCGCCGCTGACGTTCCCCAAGCGCGGCACCTGGCGGTCGACGTCGATCGCCATGCCGCGCACGGTATTGACGACGGCCAGCGCGTCGGCGCCGGCGGCTTCGACCGCGCGCGCGATCGGCGCGATGTCGGTGACGTTGGGCGAAAGCTTGACGATCAGCGGCTTGCGGGTCGCTTCCCGGGCCGCGCGAGTCGCGCGCGCGGCCAAGCCGGGGTCGCAGGCGAAGGTCTCGCCCTCGGAGCCGACGTTGGGACACGAGATGTTCAGCTCGATCGCGTCGATCTCGCCGCGCGCGGCGAGCCGCCGCGTCACCTCGGCGTAATCGTCGACCGAGAAGCCCGCGACGCTCCCCACCACCGCGCAGGGACGGTCCGCGAAACCCGGCACGTCGTTGGCCAGGTAAGCGTCGATCCCCGGGTTCTGCAGTCCGATCGCGTTGAGCAAGCCGCTCGGCGTCGTGACCAGCCGCGGCGCAGGATTGCCCAGGCGCGGCAGGCGCGTCACGCTCTTGAGCACGACCCCGCCGATCTCGGAGAGCTCGACGAAGGCGGCGTACTCGCTCCCCGAACCGTAGCAGCCGCTCCCCATCAGCGTCGGAAGGCGCAGGCGCAGAGCGCCGAGCGCGACCGACAGATCGGGACGCGCCGCCGTCGCCGCGTCGCTCACCAGCGCAGCTCGTCGGCCCAGAAGACGGGGCCCTCTTTGCAGATCCGCGCGTGGACGTAGTCGCGCGTCTCGCCCGGCGCCGGCGGCGGAAACGGCGGAGCCTGCGCGCTGGCGCGCTCGAGCGGCACGACGCAGCCCCAGCACGCGCCGACCCCGCAGGCGAAAGTCTCTTCGAGCGAGAGCTGGGCGCGCACGCCCAGGCGCTGCGCGGCGCGCGCGACCGCGCGCAGCATCGGCGAAGGGCCGCAGGCCGCGAGCGCGGTCGGCACTCGCCCGCTCGCGGCGAACAGGTCGGTCACGAACCCGTGGTAGCCGCGCGAGCCGTCGTCGGTCGACAGCTCGACCGCGACGCCCAACGCGGCGAAGCTCTCCGCGTCGACCAGCGCCGAGCCCGTGCGCGCGCCGTAATACAGGCGCACGCCGGCACCGCGCTCGAGCAGACCGCGGGCGGCCAGCAGGAGCGGCGCCAGGCCGACGCCGCCCGCGAGCAGCGCGACCTCGGCGCTGCCGGTAGGCCCGCGTTGAGCGAGCGCATCGAGATCGAAACCGTTGCCGAGCGGTCCCAGCATGTCCAGCCTCGCGCCGGGAGCCAAACCTGCCAGCTCGCGCGTCCGCGGGCCGACCGCCGCGATCATCAGCGAGACGCGCTCGCCGCCGGCTTCGTACACGCCGAGCGCCGCGCCGGTCCGCTCGCCGCCGGGCGGAACGACCATGACGAACTGCCCCGGGCGCGTCGCGTGCGCCAGCGCGGGCGCCTGGCAGCCGAGGATGACGATGCCGGAAACGGGCTCGCGTCGATCGCTGACGACGGTCTGGTGGACCGACGGCGCGGCTTCCAGGGCTGGCATCACTCCCTTGCTTCAATCGGCCTGGCCGAAATCCTTATACCGCGCGGGTCGCGAGGTTTTCCAAAAATTAATCGAGGCTTAGCTAAAAAACTGAACCTTTGGGGGCGATCGCCGTTATTACAGTCAACAGAGAAGAAACCGGGAAGGAGGAACCGACGATGGCAGGTCTCATGGTCTTCGATTCGCTAGCCGACGCTCTCAGAGCGGGCTTCCAGATCTACGACCGCACGAAAGACGGGTACCTCGTCCGGACGCGCACCGCCCAAGGCTGGGCTCTCGCGGTCGTGAGTTGCCGGAACCATCCCTAGCACCCAAGCCGGAACCATCTTTCCTGCTTGCACGAAATCGGAACGAGACGGGGCGCCCAGGCGGCCCGTCTTTTTTTTGCGGGCTACGGCCGCCGCTCCGGCGGCGGCGCCGGCGGCCGCAGTTCCTGGGCCGGACCGGGGCGATAGGCGTACGGTCCGTCGAAAGACTGGCCCGGCCCAGACTGCGCGGCCCCCGGCGGGCTCTGCGGCTGATAGCCCTCCCAGCGAGGAGAGGAACCGAACGACGCGCCCGAGAGAAGCGCGCTGACGATCTGGGCCAGGCCGACGAAGAGCGGCACGAGCCCGCCCAGGAGCCAGGGGCCCGGATGCAAGCTCATCCCGAAAGGTCCGCCGTCGTGGTATCCGATGAACGAAAGCCCGATCGTCAACGCGAGGCCGATGAAGGCGACCTTGATCCCCTTGTGCAGGGTGACTTGGGCTGCCTGCTGAGGGGCGCCGGCGTAAGCGCCGGGGCCCGACGGCGACTGGGCGCGCACCGCGCGCCAGTCGGCTTTCCCTAAGGGCGGCGCCATCCCGTGGCGGATCATCTCCATGCGCTCGCGGTGCGCCATCCAGCGCCAGACGACGAAGGCAGCACAGGGGAAGCCGAAGATGATCAGGATCGCGAGGATGCTGGCCGCATCGTCCGAGCTGCCGTCCATCAACGGTCTCGACTGCGGAAAAGGCCTGCGTGCATTGCTGACTCCTGCTCGCCGGCGCTCGCGTCCGGGCGTGCACTCCAGATACGCTCCAGGCGCAAATCTGTTTCGCGCGGCGCACCCAGGCTTCGTTCCGAAACTTCGCCCCGCGCCGGAGCGTACGTGCAGAAGTGGCACGTGCGCTCGTCGAGTCGCCGCCGTTGAACGCCGAACGCGAAGCCGAAGCCGATGACGGCAGCTTGGCCGCTTCGGCCCTGCGCGGGAAGGCCGAAGCCTTCGGCACCCTCGTCGAGCGCTACGAGCGCGCCGTCTACCACTTGTGCCTACGTACGCTGCGGGATCCGGAGGAGGCCAAAGATGCGGCCCAGGAGGCGTTTTACAAAGCCTTTCGCAGCCTGCGCACGTTCAAGACGGGCGCCAAGTTTTCCACTTGGATCCTTTCGATCGCGTACCATGCGTGCTGCGACCGGCTCGAGCGCCGCAAGCGCTTCAGCGGCGCCGAGCTCCCCGAGCGGGCCGACCCGGCCCCGGGCCCGGCCCTGCTGGCCGAGCGGCGCGACGAGGCGCGCGAACTGCGCGCGGCGATCGACGCGCTGCCGGAGAAGTACCGGACGGTCATCACGCTGTATCATCTTCAGGGAAAGCAATACGAGGAGATCGCCCGCGTGCTCGACGTGCCCCTGGGAACCGTCAAGACCCACCTCTTCCGCGCCAAGGAGCTGCTGCGCAAGCGGCTGGCTGAGCCGCGCGGCGGGACGGCGTCAGCGGAGATGAGCGAGTGAGCGACGACTTCGACGAGCTCGACCGCGCGCTCTTCGCGCTGCCCCTCGAGGAGCCGCCGGCGGATCTGCGCCGCAGCATCCTGGCCGCGACCGTCGACGCCCCGCCGGATGCGCCGTTCCTGCGCGGCTGGGAAGCCGCGCTCGTCGGCACGCTGCTCGCGCTGGCAGCCTGGCTCGTGCTCGCGGTCGCGAACGATGCGCGCCTGAGCGCGCAGCTCGTCGCCGGCGCGTGGGAGCTGGTAGCGGCGTTCTTACAGCCCGCCACGCTGGCTTGGCTCGCCGCCGGGCTCGCGACCGCGCTGTGCCTCTCCCTGGTCAATCTGACGCCGCCCTCCGCGCTCCGTTCCGGCCGCCGGTGAGCGAAGCCACGGAGGAGCGCTACCGGGTCCTCGTCGTCGAGGACGACGCGCAGATCGCGCGCGTCCTGCGCCTCGAACTCGAGCGCGAAGGCTATCGGGTCGAGACGGCGAGCGACGGACTCTCCGGTCTGGAGAAGGCGCTCAAGGAGCCCGACCTGATCATCCTGGACCTGATGCTCCCCAGGATGGACGGGCTCGAAGTCTGCTCGCGCGTCCGCGCCAAGAGCCGGGTCCCGATCATCATGCTGACCGCGAAGGATCGCGTCCCCGATCGCGTCAGCGGGCTCGACGGCGGCGCCGACGACTACCTCACCAAGCCGTTCTCGATCGAGGAGCTGCTGGCGCGGGTGCGGGCGCGCCTGCGCGAACGCCACCCCCATTCCAACCTCCTCAACGCCCGGGACCTGGTGATGGATCGCGAACGGCACGAAGTTCGCCGCGGCGGCAAGCCGATCGCGCTCACGGCCAAGGAATACGCGCTGCTGGAGTACCTGCTGCTGCACCGCAACACCGTGCACACGCGCGACCAGCTCTTCAACGGCGTGTGGGGGAGCGATTTCCTGGGAGACTCGAACCTGATCGACGTCTACATCCGCTACTTGCGCGGCAAGATCGACGACGGCTTCGACGACAAGCTCATACACACGGTCCGCGGTGTGGGCTACGCCCTCAAAGACTGAGGCCCGGCCGGCGCGTTTCCGTTCGCTCCGCTGGCGCATCGCGAGCTTCTACGCCTTGCTCCTGCTGGGCATCATCGCGATCGTCGCGATCGTGCTCAATTTCCAGTTGCGCGAGATCCTGCTCGACAGCGCGAGAGCGAAGGTCGATGCGATCGGCAGCGACATCTCGCGCCAAGTGCGCGACGCAAGCGCGCAGACGGCGATCGGGGAAGCGCTGCCGCCCGAACAAGAACTGACGCTGCCGGGGAGCCTCGACCATTGGGCCTCGCCCACGACCTACGTCGAGATCGACAACGCCCAAGGCTACCAGGAGGGCAAGAGCACGAACATGGGCGGCGCGCGCTTCGAGCCGAGCCCGCAGCCCCATTCCCAGGGCGTTCTCTACCGGGTCGAACGGACGCCGTTCGGCGAAGTCTTCGTGCGCGACGAGCTGATCCGCACGCCGGATTCGGCGCTGGTCGTCAAAGTCGGCGAGGCTTTAGGCGTCTACGACGCGGCGCTGGCCCGCATGCGCGTCCTGCTCGCCGCCGTCGCGGTGCTCGTCGCGCTCGCGGGCGGCGCCGCCTCGTATGCGATCGCCTCGCGCGCGATCGATCCGATCGACCGGCTCATCGCCGCGATGCGCGAAATCACGTCCGAGCGCCTCAACCGGCGGCTCGCCCTCAAGAACCGCGGCGACGAGATCGGGACCCTCGCCGCGACCTTCGACGCCATGCTCGACCGGCTCGAGGAAGGCTTCGCGCGCGAGCGCCAGTTCATCTCCGACGCGTCGCACGAGCTGAAGACGCCGCTGACGATCATCAACGCCAACGCCCAGATGCTCGAGCGCTGGGCCGACAAGGACCCTGTGGTCCGAGCCGAGAGCTTGCACGCGATCGGCGAGGAGAGCGCCGCGCTGGCCGGCATGATCAACGGCATGCTGCTGCTCGCGAAGGCGGAGTCGGGCGACGGCATCCCGCGCGAGCGCGTCGCGCTCGACGCCATCGTCGCCGAGGCGGTGCGCCTGAGCGCGCCTCGCGCTGAGGCCAAGGCGCTCGAGCTGAGGTTCACTTCGAGCGCGCCGGCCGGCGCGCCGTTCGTGTTCGGCGACGCGAATCTGCTGCGGCAGCTCTTCACCAACCTGATCGACAACGCCGTCAAGTTCACGGAGAAGGGCCGCGTCGACGTCGGGCTGCGGGCCGAAAGCGGACGCGCGATCGTCGACGTCGCCGACACGGGGATCGGCATCGAGTCCGGCGCGCTCGAGCGCGTCTTCGACCGCTTCTACCGTACCGACGCCTCGCGCGACCGGGCCGTCCCCGGTACCGGCCTCGGCTTGGCGATCGTGCGCAGCATCGCGCGCGTTCACGACGGACGCGTCGAGGCGCTGTGCAATCCGGCCGGCGGGACGACCTTCCGGGTGACCCTCCCGACCCTCACCTCGCCTTCATGACTGGCCGCGGCCGAGGCGCTATGCTGGTCGCGTGCGAATGACTTGCGCCGGGGCCGCTGCGCGCTCGACGCTCTTCGCCCTGGCGGCCTTCTTATCGACGACCCTCGCCGCGCGCGCAGAACCGACGACGTTCCCAGATGCGCGAGCGCCGATCGTCCGCGTCAACGTGGTCGAGGGCGACGTGAGCATCCGGACTTGGGACCGGCCGGACGTCCAGGTCGATGGCGATCCGGCTTTGGTCATCCGGCGGCGGACCGTGCGCGTTCCCGCCTCCCTGCCGCCGACCCTGATCCCGCCCGCGCACCTCGAGACGGCAGCGGGGACCTCCGAGCTCGGGGCCGAGAGTTTCGTCGTCTCCTCGGTGCAGCCGGGTTCGCACGACGTCGTCAGCGTCAAGGGCGACCGCTCGACGCCGCCCGGTCCGCTCACCGTCATGGTCCCGAGCGGCGCGGCGCTGATCTTCGTGCACGTCGTCAGCGGCAATCTCGACGTCCGCAACTACCGCGGGACCATCATCGGGTTCGTGCGCGCCGGGCGGATCTCGCTCGACAACGTCGGCGGCGACGCGTTCGTGCAGGACCTGCTCGGGCCCGTCGTCGTCACCGACTCGAACTTCGCGCGCCTGCGAGCGCGCACCGCCACGGGGAACCTCACCTTCGAGCGCTGCAACGTGCGCCAGATCGAGGCCACCAGCGTGAGCGGCTCGATCGTCTACGACGGGGGAACCTTCGAGCCGGGCTTGGCCCGCTTTAACTCGACGCGGGGCGACGTGGCGGTCGGCGCGAACGGCCCCGTGCAACTGGACGGGCGCGTCGCAGCCGGGGGGCGGGTCTACACCTCATTCGAGCGGGGGGCGCAGGTCGCCGGCCGCGACGGCCAAGCCGATGCTGCGATCGGTTCGGGAGGGCCGATCGTGACGGCAACGAGCGGCCGCGGAAACGTCTATCTCTACCAAGGTTCGCTGCGGGCGCGCGGCGGCGCCGGCGAAGCGTGGAGCGTGCCGCTTCAAACCCTCTCGCGCCCGGAGGCTTCCTATCGCTTCGAACCGGCGCCGCAATTCGAGCGCTTCAGCCGGCCGATGCCGCACCCGCCAAACCTCCCTCGCCCGTGGCAAGAGCGAGCACCTCGCTTCGCCAACCCGGGATTCGTGGAAAGGCGCGGCAGAAGATGAGCGAACGGGTCGGCATCATCGGACTCGGCACGATGGGGCGCGTGCTGGCGCGCGGCATCGCGGCCCGCGAGGGCGCCGCCGTCATCGGCTCGACCCGGCGCGCGGCGAGCGCGGCCGAGGCCGCGCGGGAGCTGGGCATCCCCGTCGACACCGACAACGCCCGCGTCGTCCGGCAGGCCGAGATCGTCGTGCTCTGCGCCAAGCCGTATCAGGCCCGCGCGATCCTCGAGTCGCTCGCGCCCGAGTTCGGCGAACGGCACCTGGTTCTCTCGATCTGCGCCGCGGTCACGCTCGCCGAGCTCCGGGCGTGGGCCGGGCCCAAGCCCTCCGTCGTGCGCGCGATGCCGAACACGCCGTGCCTCATCGGCGAAGGCATGACCGTGCTGACCGCAGGGCCCGAGGTGAACGCGGAGCGCGTCGCCGCGGCGCGCCGCCTCTTCGAGCCGCTCGGCCGCACCGCCGTGCTCGACGAAGACCTCATGGACGGCGTCACCGGCCTCTCCGGCTGCGGGCCCGCCTACGGCTACCTGATCATCGAGGCGCTGAGCGAAGCCGGCGTCAAGCTCGGCATCCCGCGCAGCACGGCGACGCTGCTGGCCGCGCAGACGATGCTCGGCGCGGCGAAGATGGTCTTGGAGCGCGACGTTCACCCGGCGGCGCTCAAGGACGAGGTCACCACGCCGGCCGGCTGCACGATCGACGGCTTGATGGCACTCGAGGACGGAAAGCTGCGCAGCACGCTGGTCGCCGGCGTCGTCGCCGCGGCCGAGCGCAGCAAGTCGCTGCGCGGCAACGGAAAGCCGTGAGCGGCTGAACTATCGCTCAGCGATACCGCTCGAGGAGGCGCGCGTAGTCGGCGGTGCGCGCCTGCAGCGGCAGGTCGACGAGCGGCGTGGCTCCGAGCCTCGAGAGCGTCTCGAAGGTCGGGCGGTCCTCGTGGAAGAGCACGCCGAGCGGAACCTTGTCGTCGCGCAGCAAGAGCTTGAACGCCTGCGCGCGGCTGGTGGGATCGTAGTCGAGGTTCTCGGTCACGTAGTAGACGTGTTCCTTGAACCACGCGAAGGTGTTGATCTTGTTGAAGGTCAGGCAGGGCGACATCACTTCGACGATCGAGAGGCCTTCGTGTTCGAGTGCCTGCTTGAGGAGCTCGACGAGTTGCTTGGGATGCGCCGAGAAGCCGCGCGCGAGGAACGAGCCGCCGGCGGCGAGCGCGATCGCCAAGCCGTTGATGGGCGCCTCCGGATTACCGGCCGGCGAGGTGCCGGTCACGAACCCCACCGGACTGGTCGGCGACGACTGCCCCTTCGTCAACCCGTAGGTCTGGTTGTCCATCACGATGTAGGTGATATCCGGATTGCGCCGGACCGTGTGGAGGAAATGGCCCGCGCCGATCGCGTAGCCGTCGCCGTCGCCGCCCGCCGCGATGACGGTGAGCGCGCGGTTCGCCAGCTTGACCGCGGTCGCGACCGGCAGCGAACGTCCGTGCACGCCGTGGAAGGCGTACGAGTTGACGTACCCCGAGATCTTGCCCGAGCAGCCGATACCCGAGACGAAGGCGACGTCCTTGGGCTGCCGGCCCAGTTCCGCCAGCGCCTGCTTGAGCGCGGCGAGGACGCCGTAGTCGCCGCAGCCCGGACACCACCAGGCCGGCGTCGCCGTCGCGAATTCTTTGGGAGAGAGAACGGCAGCCATCAGCGCCTCGCTTTCAGCCGCACAGTCTGCTTCGCTGCGGACAGGTAGTCACTGCGGGCGCGCGCCGGCGCGTGTCTCTCGATCGGCTCGACGATCTCGAACGGCCGGAACGGACGGCCGTCGTACTTGAGCACGGCGTGCATGCGTTCGAGCGGGCCGACGACGTAGCGGATGAGCCGCTCGAGCTGGCCCGTGTAGTTGTTCTCGACGACGAAGACGTGCTCGGCGTCCGCGACGAACGCGCGCACCTCGTCCTCCGGAAACGGCCACAGCGTGCGGAACTCGAAGAAGCGCGTCGCGACGCCGCGCTCCGCGAGGCGGTCCTGCGCTTCGACGATCGGGCCGCGGTTGCTGCCGTAGCCGAAAATCGCGATTTGGGCGTGCGGGTCGCCGTGAACGATCGCCTCGGGAAGCTCGGGCCGCATCGCCTCGAGCTTGCGCATCCGCTTTTCCATCATCGCCGCGCGGTTGGCCGCGTTCTCGGTGATCACGCCGGCCTCGTTGTGCTCCGAGCCGGCGGCCAGGTGCATTCCGCCTTCGACGCCCGGAATGACCCGCGGCGAGACGCCGTCGGGGCTGAAAGCGAAACGCCGGTAGTCGTCGGCGACGACGGGCTCGGTCACGAGCTTGCCCCGCTCGACGCGCACGCCCTCGACGTCGAGCCGCGGCAGCGTCGCCTTGCTCTGGCACAGCGCCTGTTCCGTCAGCACGAAGACCGGGCACTGGTAGCGCTCGGCGAGGTTGAAGGCGCGCACCGTCAGATAGAACGCGTCCTCGACGGTCCCCGGGGCGAGCACGACGCGCGGAATCTCGCCGTGCCCCGAAAAGATCAAGTGGTTGAGGTTCGACTGCTCGGTCTTGGTCGGCATCCCGGTCGACGGCCCCGCGCGTGCGGCCTCGACGACGACGACCGGGATCTCGAGCACGCCGGCCAGGCCGATCGCCTCGGTCATCAGCGCCTGCCCCGGCCCCGAAGTCGCGGTCATGGCGCGCACGCCGCTGAACGCGGCGCCCAAGACCATGTTGATCGCCGCGAGCTCGTCCTCGGCTTGGACCGCCAGACCTCCGAAGGCGGGCAACTGCTTGGCCATCCACTCCAGGATGTCGGTCGCCGGCGTGATCGGATAGCCCGCCATGAAGCGGCAGCCCGCCGCCAGCGCTCCCAGGCCGATCGCATCGTTGCCCATCATCAGAAGCCGGTCGCCGCCCCAGCGCCTCTGCACGCGGTAATTGCACGGCCACTCCGTGAAATAGCGATTGACGTACGCCTCGCCGGCCTCGACGGCGAGCAAGTTGAGGTCGACGGTCCTCTCGCCCTTGCGCCGGTAGACCTCGGCGACGTCCGCGCTGACGACGTCCCGGTCCATCTGGATCAGGGTCGCGAGCACGCCGAGGGCGATCGTGTTACGGACCAGCGCCAGCCCCATCTCGTCCTTGGCGATCCGCGCCAGCGGAACGTCGTACCAGGTCACGTCTTCCCGGCGCAGGCGCTCCGGAACGCGCTCGGACGAATTGTCGAAGATGACGAAGCCGCCGGGCCGCAGTTCTGCAACGTGCGCCTCGACGGCCTCGAGGTCGAAGGCGACGAGGCCGTCGACATGGTCGGCCATCCCGTAGTTGGCGTGCTCGCAGGCGCGGATCACGTAGTTCGTGTGGCCGCCGCGGATGCGCGACGGGAAGTCCTTGTAGGTGTAGACCTCCAGACCCATCCGCTTGAAGACGCCGGCGATCAAGTCACCCGTGGTCAGGCCGCCGTCTCCGGCTTGGCCGCCAAACATGATCTCGATATCGTTCAGGATCACCGTTGGTCTCCAGTCCAAAGGTGGACGCTCCACCCACGGCGACGTCTTCCCGATTTCCGCGCGCCGGCCCTAGCTGTTCTTAATAAAATTGTAAGGGAACCCCAAAAGGCGGCCCCTACAACGTGAACTTCCGCATGACGGCCACGTCGAGCTTCCACGTGTGCTGCGGAAGGATCGCCTCGGTCTTGTAGCCGCATGCGTCGAGGAACTGGCGAGCGGGCCCTTCGACCGGGACTTCGACCGTCATCTTATGGCAGTTGTGGTAGTTGGCCAGGACCTCGGCGCGCTCGAGCAGCCGTCGCCCGATGCCTTCCCGACGCCGCCCCGGCTCGACCACGACGGACTCGACGTGGGCTAGCGAGGCCGCGATGCGCAGGCCGAGCACGCCGACGACCTCGCCTCCGGCCGTCGCCGCCAGCTCGTGCCGCTGCTCGTGCCAGACGACCCGGAAGTTCCAGAGCGTCGAGCGCGCCTCGCGGTCGGTCCGGCGCCGGAACTCGGCCGTCCGCTCGGGCTGCACGACCTCGATCTCGATTTCCTCAGCCACGGGCGGCCGCCGCGATCTCGGTCGTGGCGTCGAGCGTCCAGCCGTCGTAGGCCGCGAACGCGCGCAAGCCGAGTTCGTCTTCGAGCTCCCGGGCGAGCGCGTCGGGCCGCCGCTCCAGCATCGTCGTGCCGAAGTGCGTCATCACCACGACCTTGGGCCGCACGTGCGCGATCACGGCGCGCGCCTCGTCGAACGTCAAGTGGTCGACCTTCATGGCGTCGCGATAGCGCAGGATGTTGACGATCAGGACGTCCGGACGGTGCGCGGCGTAGTCGTCGGCGAGCCCTTCGAAATAGCGCGTGCAAGGCAGATACGAGACGGTCACGCCTTCGTACCGGAAGTGCAGGCCGTAGGTCTCGCAGCCGTGCCGGTGGCGCACCGAGGTGCGGATCTCCACGTCGTTGACGGAATACGGGCCGCTGCTCTCCTCCAGAAAATGCTGCGTCGGCACGAATTTGGCCGCGTAGGGCAGAATGACGTGCTCGCCCTCGAACGCGTCCCGGGGGGCCAAAATCGCGCCGCGCCGCTTCCAGCCGCCTTGGGTCATCGCCTCGATCATGACGTTGATGTCGCCGGAGTGGTCGAGGTGCTTGTGCGAGAGCACCAGCGCGTCGAGCTCCTGCGGATTGCACGGGGGCAGGGCCGAGGTCGCCCGCACCAGCGCTCCGGGGCCTGGGTCGACGTGAATCTGCGTCACTTTCCTATCGTGCGCGTCGGCGAAGCGGAACCATAGGCCGCCCGAGGCGCGAATCTGCCGCGCTACGACGAAACGGGCGCCGCCGGTGCCTAGGAAACGCACTGAGATCATCCTCTCGAACGACCCGGGTTAGGATGCGGGCGTTGCGACTGCTTGCGGCGTTAACATTAGACGAACACACGTTCGTTTGCTAAACTTGAAGCAGGCGGCTCGTCGATTGGGCACGGCGCCAGGGTATCTCGTACAAGACCGCATGGCGCTGGGTCAAAAGACGATATGATGCCCGTTCCCTGGCGGCAAACGCCCAGCGGAACGATCCTCGTCGACGCGCCGGCGGACGACCTTCCGGCGGCTGTCGCCCTCTACGCTCGCGTGAGCAGCCACGATCACCGTCGCGATCTCGACCGGCAATTGGCTGTAGCCGGCCGACGAGCTTAATGCCCAGCGGTGAGTCGTCGACATCAGCGCACGCGGGCGAGGCGGGGAAAAAGTTGGGGGACCGGTCGTTGACCGGTCCCCGGGAGACGCGGGCTGGGGGTGGTGGCTAGTTCTTGCTCGCCACCACGGGAGTGACGTGCGTCTGCACTTCTTCGAGACGCTTCGTCAGGTCGTCGAACTGCTGCGCGACGGTGTCCTTCACGAAGTTGACGTTCGAGACGCCCGTGTTCACGAGGCCCTTGATCGCCGCGACTGCGGAATCTTGGTATTTCGCGTTTTGCGCGAGCAGCTTCTGAACGAACTCGGCCGACTTCTGGCCGTTGTTCTGGAGCTCGGTGACCGTCAGGGTGACGATCTCGTTGGCGCGGTCGAAGTTCTCGCGCACGGTCGACTCGATGGCGGTCGACGCATACGGCCTGGCGGTGATCTCCCAGACCGCCTTGTAGTAATCGAGCAGCCGCTGGCCGGCGTTTGCGAAGGCGTCGACGTACAAGCCGTAGGTCTGGCTCGCGAGCTCGACGTAGCTGGTGGTGGTTTCCTGGTCGCTCATTCTTTACTCCTCATCCTTTTTGGGATGGTCTTTCGTCCACGTCCCGGTGTAGAGGCTGAAGAAGGCATCGAGGTTGGTTCGGTACTGCTCGAGGGCAGCGGTCCACATCTTGAGGGCGTCGCTGCCCGTCTCCGTGAGCGTGTAGATGCGCCTGGCCGGCCCTTGCTCTTTCGGATCCCACCACGAGGCGATGTACCCATCACGCTCGAGCTGACGGAGAGCCCTGTAGACCGTGCCTGGGTCCGAAACGACGGCGAAGTTCTCTTTGAGCGCCTTCATGATCTCGTACCCGTGGAGGTTGAGATCCTTGAGCATCACCAAGAGCCATGCCATCAAGTAGTTCTTCGGGGTGCCGCGCGGAGGCAAACCCGCATCGGCTTTGCCGTGGGTCGGTTCGACCTTGTCGTCATCGTCCGGGGCTGGGCCTCGGCTGCCCACTGCGTTCTTCATCCTGATAGGTGCATTCTACACATATATGCAGCTTTCGTCAAGGCGGCGGGTGTCCAGTCAGCCGGCGGCGGCGGTCGCACGCTTGTACCGCTCTTGAGCGCCAAAGACATCGGTCACTAGGCAGACTGCTTCGCCGCCAAGCACTTTCTCGCCCCGCTGGTTGAAGATGGCCGTGTCGAACGACATGATCGCCTTGTCGGCGCGATACTTGAGGAGCGTAGCAATCACTTCGACCGTGTCGCCGAGATAGACCGGCTTGAGGAACTGGAGGTCCTGACTCATGTAGATCGTTCCCTCGCCGGGGAAGCGCGTGCCCAGGAGTTGGGAGATGAACGAGGCGACGAACATCCCGTGAGCGATCCGATGCTTGAAGCGCGTCTTGGCGGCGTAGGCTTCGTCGAGATGGAGGGGGTTCGTGTCGCCGGTCGCCCGGGCAAAGGCATCGACGTCCTCGGCCGTGATGGCGCGAGTGAGCGATACGGTCTGTCCCGGAGAAAACGGAACGCTATCTCCCATAGGTGCGGATGTTCTCTATTCGCCGACCGGGAACCCGTCGAACGTGCGATGAAAATCGGAGCAGCCAAGCGGCGCTCGGCGACGGTTCTCACGTCCCCGCCCGGCCGTCAGCGCCGGCGCTTCGACCGTACGATCAGCTCAAGAAGGATAAGGCCGGGAACGTCCCCGCCAAGATCGGCCTGCTCGAGCGGCCGAACCAGCGTTCGAGCGCGGTGGCGTACACGCTGCGGAAGTCGACGGTGTATTTCAGATCGCCGTCGTCGAGGTCGTCGAGCGACGGATGGCGGCCGTACAAGCCGCCTTTGACGCCTCCGCCGATCACGAACAGGGGCGCGGCCTCGCCATGATCCGTGCCGCGGTTGCCGTTCTCGGCGACGCGGCGCCCGAATTCTGAGAAGGTCATCGTCAGCGTGCGCCGGTCGTTGCCGTGCGCTGCGAGATCGTCGTAAAAGGCGGCGAGCGCGTCGGAGAGTTCGCCGAGCAAGCGGTCTTGCGTCGCTTTCTGGGAAACGTGGGTGTCGAACGAACCGTGCTGCACGTAGAGGACGCGCGTGCCGAGCTTGCTGCCGATGATTTGCGCGGCCAGCGCCAAGCTGCGGCCGAGCTGCGTCGCGGGATACGACGCCGCCGTCACGTAGCCGCCGACCAGTTTGGGCAGCTCCGCGGCCCCGCGCTCGGCGTGCTCCTCGATGCGCGCGACGGCGCCCAGGTAGGGCGACGTGAAGGGGAAGCGCGCGTCGCCGGCCACGACCGACGTGAAGGCCTGGCGCTCGCCCGGACGGCGATCGCTCGCCAACCCGTAGCCGCGCAACTGCGGGATCGCGGGCACGTCGGCCGTCGCGACCAGCGCCTCGGGCAGCACCGGGGCGACCGCGACCGCGTTGAACAAGTTGTCCTTGGGCAGCGGCGCATCGTCGAGGAAACGGCCGAGCCAGCCCGTCAATTCATAGCGCTCGGGGACGGCCGTCTGCCAAATCTCGGTCGAGCGGAAGTGCGAGTGGTCCGGCGCAGGATAACCGACGCCCTGCACGATCGCGACCATTCCCTTGTCGTACATCGCCTTGAGCGAGCGCATGGCCGGATTGAAGCCGACTTGCGCGTCGAGCGTCAGCACGTCGCCCGCCGCAATCCCGAGCGTCGGCCGGTAGCGGTAGTAATCCGCGAGCCCGTAGGGCACGACGGTGTTCAGTCCGTCGTTCCCGCCTTGGAGGTTGACGACGACGAGGACCCGCTCGTCGGCCGAGCCCGGCAGCCCGGGGAGCGCCGGCGAGGCGAGGGCTCGGGCGAACGGCGAGTCGAGGCTCGCCGTGACGCCCAGTCCGGCGACGGTCCCCAGCAGAAAACGGCTGCGCTTCATCGCGCTCCCTTCGTCATGCGAGTTGATAGGCGGGCGTCGCCATCGTCAGGTAGGCCGCGGCGCGCATGCGCTCCTCGAAGTTCTCGCCCGAAAGTTCCCCGAGCGCAGAAGTTCCCTCGCCGCCCAGATAACCGATCAATTCGGCTGAAGCGGTGTTCGAGACGTCGCCTTGAAGGATCGTTTGCGCGAGCTTTCGCGCGGCGTCCTCGGGGCGCCCCGGCCCGCCGGCCAACAGCCAGCTCGCGCCGCCGCTCACATCCTTCGAAGCCATCAACGCGCCGGCGAAGTTTTCGCGCGCGAGCACGGTCTGGCTGTTGAGCCACGCCGCCCCGCCCGGCCACCCTTTGACGTTGGGCGGATAGAACAGCACTTGGTTCATGCGCGCCAGCGCCGGCAGCACGTCGGGCGGCGCCTGTTCGATGCCGAAGAGCTGGTACGAACCGACGACGAACTCGACGGGGCTCTTGACGAGCGCCCGATAGGCGCGCGCGGAATAGAAGACGTTCGAGCGCAAGAGCGTCGACATCACCGGCTGCAGCGCGAAGTCGTGCCGGCGGATCGTTTTGGTGAGCTCGGCCACGAGCTCGGGCTCCGGGTCGCTGTAAACGAAGAAGCTCAAGAGCTTGGTCGCCAGGAAACGTGCCGCCGCGGGCTGCTCGAAGATGATCTCGACGATGTCGCGGCCGTCGAAGTTGCCCGTCCTTCCCAGGAAGGTCTTGGCACCTGCGTCGTGCTGCCGCTCGACGAGCGTGACGTCGCCGCTCTCGGGCTGGACGCGCAGTCCGGTCCAGGCGCGCGCGGACTCGCGCACGTCCTGCTCGGTATAGTTGCCGATCCCGAGCGTGAAGAGCTCCATGAGCTCGCGGGCGTAGTTCTCGTTGGGATGGGCGCTCGTGTTGCGCACGTTGTCGAGGTACCTGAGCATCGCGGGATCGCGCGAGACGGCTTGCGTCAGCTCGCGCACGTCGCCCAGCGCGTACTGCCGGAAGAGGCGGTTCTGCGCGACGGCTTCCTCGGGAGTCACGCCCTTTTCAATCGCCGCCGTCGTGAAATGGCCGTGCCAGAAGAGCGTCATCTTCTCTTGCAGCGGCGCAGGGGTTTGGATCATCCGGTCGAGCCACCAGAGCTGGGCGCTTTGGATCGCGTGCCGTTCGAGCTGGCGGCGCTGCCGCATCAGCTCGACGAGTTCCGGGTCGCCTCTCTGAGCGCCGGCGGCGCGCACGCGTTCGGCGATCGAGGCGACGAGGCCCGACTCGTCGGGCAGGTCGGGCGGGACCTCCGGCAGGGCGTTGCTCGCCGGGAAAGCGACGAGCGCGTCGACCGCGGCGTGGAGCGGCATCGCGGCGAAGCGCGCGACCGTTTCCGGCGAACCGCCGAAGCCGGCGCGCCTCAGGAGGTGGGCAGCGAGCCGAACGTTCCACGGCCCCGCGTACGCCTCGAGCGGCGCGTCCGGCAAGGGCCCTGCCGGACGGAACGACGACGGCGCGGCGGTTTGGAGCATGGCGCCATCGTACCGCAGCGCCGGGCGTTTCAGAAGTGCGCGGCGGCAAATCTAACCGCGGGTTAAGGTGCGCCACGGGCCGTTCGCGAAACGCCGGGTCATGAAACTGCTCGAAAGCCGGGTCGAGCGCGGCTCCGAAGATTTCCGCGGAAACGCCGCTTGGATGCGCGAGCACGTCGCCGGGCTGCGCGCGCGCCTGACGCGCGTGCGCGGCGGAGGCGGCCCCGAGGCGGTCGCCCGCCACCGCGCGCGCGGCAAGCTGACCGCGCGCGAGCGCATCGACCGGCTCTCCGATCCGCTCGCGCCGTTCCTCGAGTTCTCGCCGCTCGCCGGCGACGGCGTCTACGAAGACGAGACCCCCTCGGCGGGGATCGTGACCGGCCTGCTCACGGTCGAAGGACGGCACTGCGTCGCGATCGCCAACGATGCGACCGTCAAAGGCGGAACCTACTACCCGCTGACGGTCAAGAAGCACCTGCGCGCTCAGGAGATCGCTTGGCAGAACCATCTGCCCTGCATCTACCTCGTCGATTCGGGCGGCGCGTTCTTGCCCAAGCAGGACGAGGTCTTCCCCGACCGCGACCACTTCGGACGCATCTTCTACAACCAAGCGCGCATGTCGAGCGAGGGGATCCCGCAGATCGCCGCGGTCATGGGTTCGTGCACGGCCGGCGGCGCGTACGTGCCGGCGATGTCGGACGAGACCGTCATCGTCCAGGGGTACGGCACGATCTTCCTGGGCGGCCCGCCGCTCGTGCAGGCGGCGACCGGCGAAGTCGTGAGCGCCGAGGAACTCGGCGGCGCCGACGTGCACACGCGCGTCTCGGGCGTCGCCGATCACTACGCGAACGACGACGAGCACGCGCTCGCGATCGTGCGCTCCGTCGTGGCGAACCTCGCGCCGCCGCCCGAGCGCCATCGCGACGAGACCGATCCCGAGCCTCCGGCCTACGACCCGGGCGAGATCTACGGCCTCATCCCGCGCGATCCGCGCACCGGCTACGACGTGCGCGAGGTCCTCGCGCGGCTCGTCGACGCATCGCTCTTCCACGAATTCAAAGCGCTGTACGGAACGACGCTGGTCTGCGGCTTCGCGCGCATCGAGGGCCATCCGGTCGGCATCCTCGCCAACAACGGGATCCTCTTCAGCGAGAGCGCGCTCAAAGGCGCGCACTTCATCGAACTGTGCGCGCAACGCGGCACGCCGCTGGTCTTCCTGCAGAACATCACCGGCTTCATGGTCGGCAAGGAATACGAGAACCGCGGCATCGCGAAGGACGGCGCGAAGCTCGTGATGGCGGTCGCCTGCGCCGATGTGCCGAAGTTCACCGTCGTGATCGGCGGCAGCTTCGGCGCCGGCAACTACGGCATGTGCGGCCGCGCCTACGGCCCGCGCCAGCTTTGGATGTGGCCCAACGCGCGCATCTCGGTCATGGGCGGCGCCCAGGCCGCCTCGACGCTGCTCACGGTGCGCGCCGATGCGGAGAAAGTCAAGGGCCGAACGGTCGGCGAGGACGAGCTGGAGCGCCTGCGCGCGCCGATCCTCGAAAAATACGAACGCGAAGGGAGCCCGTACTATTCGACGGCGCGCCTGTGGGACGACGGCGTGATCGATCCGCTCGACACGCGCCGCGTTCTCGCGCTCGGCCTCGAAGCAGCCGCCTACGCGCCCGCGCGCGAGACGCGCTTCGGCGTTTTCCGGATGTGAAGCGCGAAGACGTCCTCGCCTCGGTCGGCGAGCAGCTGATCTCGATTCGAACGGGGACGGGGCTCAGCCTCGAGCGCGCCGCGGCGCTCGCCGGGATGCTGCCCGAGAGGCTCGCCGAAGCCGAGGGCGGGGAGTTCGCGCTGGCCGAGGACGAGCTGCAGCGGCTCGCCGAGGCGTACGACGTCGCCGTCACCGCGTTCTTCGGCGGCCGCGTGACGCCCGTCAGTTATCTCTTCGGCGCGTGAAGCCTCGCGCGACGCGAGGACGGGGACGAAGCAAACCTGTGCTGAGCCTGTCGAAGCGTGAGCCTGCCGAAGCGTCGAAGCATCAGATGCCGGCGTACCACTCGTATCCTTGGTCTTCCCAATAGCCGCCGTTGCCGCCGTAGAGCCCGCCGAGCTCCGCGGCCAGTTCGATCCGCCGCACCCACTTCGCGCTCTTGTAACCGAGCTGCGTCGGCACGCGCAGGCGGACCGGCGCGCCGTGATCGGGGTCGAGCGGTTTGCCGTTGAGATCGAGCGCGAGCAGCGTCTGCGGGTGCGCCGCCTGGCCGAGGTCGAGGCTTTCGTAATACGGATCGCCGTCGGGCGAGCGGTCGAAGCAGCGAAAGACGACGTAGCGCGCCTTGGGCGTCGGACGCACCAGCCGCAGGAAAGCACCGAGCGGGACGCCGCCCCATTGACCGATCGCGCTCCAGCCTTCGACGCAGTCGTGCCGGGTGATCTGCGTGAGGCTCGCGAGCGCGCGCAGTTCGCGCAGCGTGAACGCCTGCGGATGCTCGACTTCGCCGGAGACCGCGAGCTCGTAGCGCGCGAAACCGTCCTTCACGAGGCCGTCGTAGAGCGAGTCGCTCGGCGTGTCGAAGCCGTTGGTGCGGAAGTCGCGATCGACGTCGGCTGCGCGGTAGAGCTTGGCCCTGCCGCGCGTGCCGATCGCGGCGTAGTCGAGCCGCTCGACGGCATCGAGCACGGCGTGCACGCCGGCCGAGTCGTTGAGGCCGTTGGTGACCTTCGCGCAGCCCGCCAGCGCCGCCGCCCCGGCCGCCAGGAAGAGGCGCCGTTTCACGGTCCCTGCCCCTCGTGCTTGCCAGGACGATAGCGGCCCGTGATCATCGAGCGCATGTTGTTGAACGCGCCCGTGCTCGCCACCAGTAAGAGGTGGACGCCCAAGAAGCCCAGCAGCGCGAGCATGAAGACGAAGTGCCAGAGCCGCGCGAACTGCCGCCCGCCGAAGAGCGCCGTCAGCGGCCCCGCGAAGGCGTCGACTCCCGGCGAGAGCGCCAGGCCGCTGGCCACGATCAGCGGCGCGAAGACGAAGAGCACGAGCGTGTACGCCGCCTTCTGCAGCGGATTGTACTTCCCGTAGGGCGGCGGCTCTCGGCGCAGCCGCAGATAGTAGAGCTGCATGGGCAGCAGCTTGGGGACGTCCGCGGGGCGCAGCACCAGCAGCGACAGGTCCCGGTTGAGCGCGCCGCCGAGCAGATAAGCGCCGCCGGCGAGCACCATGACCCAAGCGAAAAACAGGTGCCAGCGGCGTCCCCCGGCGAGATCCTGATAGCCGGGGAAGGTGATCCAGCCCGGGAAGGCGCGCTCGCTCCGGCCGCCTTGCCCGTCGTCGGTGTACCCCAGCCAGCCCGTGGTCGTCAAACGCAGGCCGAGGATCTGCGTGACGCCGGCCGGCCGGCCGGCTGCGTCCGTGACGCCGCTGATGGCGAGCACGCGATGGTGCGGATCGCTCTTGTCCGACGCGTCGAGATAGGGCGCGGCGTTGAAGATCTGCAAGCCGCTCATCACCAGCACGACGAAGGCCAGGGTTCCGGCCCAGTGGGTGACGCGCGTCAGAACCGAATGCCGCTCGACGAGCGGCCGGCGCCGAGCCTCCTGCGCCGCCCGGGCACCGCTCTTTCCGGCGATCGCGTCCATATACGCCGATCCTACCACGCCGGCGCCGTGCCGCCAGTAAGGGAGCCGACAGCACTTCGCGAACTGCGCAGCGATGGAGGCTTCTCTGCTCGGCGTGCGGCGCGAAGGCGCAGTCGCTTACGTCGGTTTAGCCCGGCCAGAGGTTCGCAACGCTTTCAACGCGGCGCTGATCGCCGAATTGCGCCGAACCTTCGACGAGCTCGGCGGCGACGAGAGCGTTCGCGCGATCGTTCTGTCGGGAAGCGGTCAAGCATTTTGCGGCGGCGCGGACATCGGTTGGATGCGCGACTCGCTCGAACTGTCGCTCGACGAGAATCTCGAGAGCGCGCGCGAGCTCTCGCGCATGTACCGTGCGATCGACCGCGTCCCCAAGCCCGTGATCGGGCGCATCCACGGGGCCGCGCTCGGCGGCGGCGCGGGCCTGGTCGCCGTCTGCGACGTCGCGGTCGCGGCGGAAGAGACGATTTTCGGCTTCACCGAGACCAAGCTCGGCATTCTCCCCGCCGTCATCTCGCCGTTCGTGCTCGCCAAGATCGGAGCGTCGCACACGCGCGCGCTGGCGCTGACCGGCGAGCGCTTCGACGCGCGCCGGGCGCTGGCGATCGGGCTCGTCCACGAAGTCGTCCCGGCCGCAGCCCTCGACGTCGCGGTGGCGCGCATCGCCGGCGAAGTCCGCAGCGCGAGCCCGAGCGGGATCGCCGCGGCGAAGCGGCTGCTCGCCGAAGTCGCGGATCTGGAGTACGACGCCGCGCTCGAGCCGACCGCGCGCGCGATCGCCGCGCAACGGACGAGTCCCGAGGGTCAAGACGGGCTGCGGGCGTTTCTCGAGAAGCGAAAGCCGAGATGGGTGCTCTGAACGGCGCGCGCCCCTTGCGGCGCCTGCTCATCGCCAACCGCGGCGAGATCGCGGTGCGGATCGCGCGCGCGGCCCGCGACGCCGGCATCGTGCCGCTCGGCGTCTATTCCGACGCCGACGCGCACGGCTTCCATCTCGAGGCGATGGACGACGCAGCCTGGGTCGGCCCCGCGCCGGCCGGCGAGTCGTACCTCGACGCCGCGCGCGTGCTGGCCGCGGCGCGCGAGCTGCGCGCCGACTCGCTGCACCCCGGCTACGGGTTCCTTTCCGAGCGGGCGGATTTCGCGCGCGCCGTCGGCGACGCGGGGCTCGTCTTCGTCGGACCCACGCCCGAAGCGATCGCCGCGACGGGCGACAAGGCCGAAGCCAAGCGGCGCGCGCGAGCACAGGACGTGCCGGTCGTTCCCGGCTACGACGGCGACGACCAATCGCCGCAGCGGCTGCGCGCCGAGGCCGCGCGCATCGGCCCGCCGCTGCTGATCAAGGCAAGCGCCGGCGGCGGCGGGCGCGGCATGCGCGTCGTCACCGATCTCGCGGCCTTCGGCGAAGCGCTGGAAGCCGCGCGGCGCGAGGCGCTCGGCGCTTTCGGCGACGACCGCGTCCTGCTCGAAAAATACCTCGAAGCCCCGCGCCACATCGAGTTTCAAATTCTCGCCGACGCGCACGGCACGACGCTGCACCTCGGCGAGCGCGAGTGTTCGATCCAGCGCCGCCACCAGAAGCTCGTCGAAGAGGCTCCCTCGGTCGCGCTCGACCCGGGCCTGCGCGCCGCGATGGGCGCGGCCGCCGTCCGCGTGGCCCGCGCGGCCGGCTACCTCAACGCGGGGACCGTCGAGTTCTTGCTCGACGCCGGCGGCGCGTTCTATTTTCTGGAGATGAACGCCCGGCTGCAAGTCGAGCACCCGGTCACCGAGCTCGTGCACGGCGTCGATCTGGTGCGCGAGCAGCTGCGCATCGCCGCGGGCGAGCCGCTGCAACTGGAAAGCGCGGCCGGTGAAGCGCGAGGCTGGGCGATCGAGGCGCGCGTCACCGCCGAGGATCCCGCCGCCGGCTATCTGCCGGCGACGGGCAGGATCGAGCGCTGGGAACCGCCGGGCGGCCCGGGGATCCGGCTCGACGCGGGCGTGCGCGCGGGCAGCACGGTCTCGATCTACTACGACTCGCTGCTCGCCAAGCTGATCGCGCACGGGCCCGACCGGCGAACCGCGCTCGAGCGGCTGACCGCGGCACTCGAGACTTTCCGCATCGAGGGCGTGCCGACGAATCTCCCGCTGCTGCTGGGCATCGCGCGCGATCCGGCGTTCCGCGCGGGCGCGACGACCACGGCCTTTCTCAGCGAGCGCAGCCGGCTGATGCGGCCCGACGCGGCAAGCGAGCCCGACGAGGCCGTGCTCATCGCGATCGGAGCCGTCGTCAGCGATCCGCGCGCCTGGCGGGTCGCAGGCGTCGGCATCCCGGTCCAGCTCGCCGGAACGGCCCGGCGCATCGCCGTGGTCGCGTCGCGAACGGGCGACGGAGAGAGCTGGCGCCTCGAAGGCGACTTTCGGGGCAATGCGGTCTTCGAAGTAGCGGGCGAGCGCATCATCGTTCGTACTGCGGATAAGCGTTGCGGCGGCCGAGCGGCCGTGCGTGCCGAAGGCGTCGAGGTCGTTTACGACGGCTCGCTCTTCCGTTTCGCCTTCGCCCCGCCGCCGCGCCTGGGCGCGGCTTCGGCCGGCGAAGCGGGAGCGGCCCACGGAACGATTATTTCTCCGATGCCGGGGAAGATCGTAAAGGTCGCTGTCAAACCTGGCGACCCAGTCGCGGAGCGCGATCTCCTGGTTGTCCTGGAGGCGATGAAGATGGAGCACCGCATCGAAGCGCTGCAGTCCGGTGTCGTCAAGCACGTGGCCGTCGCACCCGGCGCGCTCGTCAGGGGCGGCGCGACGCTGATCGAGTTCGCGTGACGCTCTCGGCGCTGCCGCAGCGCGTCAAGGTCTGCGAGATGGGGCCGCGCGACGGCCTACAAAACGAGCGCGGCGTCGTATCGACCGCCGACAAGATCCGCTTCATCGACCTGCTCTCGCGCAGCGGGCTGCCGCTCGTCGAGACCACGTCGTTCGTCCATCCCGGCGCGATCCCGCAACTGGCCGACGCGGAGGACGTGATGGCCGGGATCGCACGGCGCCCGGGCGTCACCTACCTGTGCCTGGTCCCCAACCTGCGCGGGCTCGAGCGTGCGCGCAGCGCGGGCGTCCGGGCGATCGCCGTCTTCACCGCCGCCTCCGAGTCGTTCGCCAAGCGCAACGTCAACATGACGATCGGCGAGTCGCTGGCCGCCTTCCGCGACGTCGTCAAAGCGGCCCGCAGCGACGGCATGTGGATCCGCGGCTACGTCTCGACGGCCTTCGGCTGCCCCTACGAAGGCGACGTTCCCGTGGAGAACGTCGTGCGCGTGGCGAGCGCGCTGGCCGATCTGGGGGTCGACGAGATCTCGATCGGCGACACGATCGGCGTCGGGACTCCGAACCAAGTCGTCGAGATCGCCGCAGCGCTGCAGGCGGTGCTCCCCGTCGAGCGCCTCGCTTTTCACTTTCACGACACGCGCGGGACGGCGCTGGCGAACGTCGTGGCCGCGCTGCAGATGCACGTCGCGATCTTCGACAGCTCGTGCGGGGGCCTCGGCGGATGTCCGTTCGCTCCCGGAGCGACGGGAAACCTCGCGACCGAGGATCTGCTCTATCTGCTCCACGGGATGGGCATCGAGACGGGCGTCGGCCTGGAAGCCGTGCGCGACGCCACCCGCTTCATCAGCGGCGTGCTGCAGCGCGACGTCGCGTCGCGCGCCTACAACGCGCTCGAGACCCAGCTCGCGGCCAGGACGTGAGCGAATGAACGTCGATCGTTTTCCGGCCGTCCTCGCCGCCGGCGCCCACGGACGCATTCTGGCCGACAACGCAGGCGGAACGCAGCTGCCCGATCTCGCGCTCGAGCGGATGCAGCGTTTCCTGGCCTACGACAACGCGCAGCGCGGCTCGGTTTTCGCGCGCGAGCTGGCGGCGAGCGAGCTCGTCGAGCAGGCCAAACGCGGATTCGCCGCGCTGCTCGCGGTGCCGGCCGAGCGCATCGGCATCGGCGCTAACGCGACGACGCTCGCGCTGGCTTTCTCGCGCCTGCTGGCGAGCACGATCGACAAAGGCAACCGCATCGTCGTGACCGCGGCCGATCACGAAGCCAACGTCGCGCCATGGATGTGGCTGCGCCGCTTCGGCGCGCAAGTCGACGTGGTGCCGGTGACGCCGAGCGGGGAGCTCGACGAGTCCAAGTACCACGCTTACCTCGAACGCGCGCCGCGGCTGGTCGCTTTGCCCTGGGCCTCGAACGTCACGGGGACGGTCTTCGACGTCGCCCGGCTGGCGCGCAGCGCGAAGCGCGCCGGGGCGGCCGTCGTGGTCGACAGCGTGCAGGCGCTGCCGCACATGCCGCTCGAGATCGACGGAGCGGTCGACTTCGCGTTCTTCTCCGGATACAAGGTCTACGCGCCGCACGTCGGCTTTTGGTACATGAGCGAATCCGCCTTCGACCGCTTCGTGCGCGCGGACGACAGCCATCTCCCCGCCGAGGCGCGCTACTGGACGATCGAGACGGGGACGCAGAGCCATGAAGGGCTCGCCGGCTGGCTCGGCACGCTCGCATATTTCGCGGACGTCGCCGGAACGGCGCGGCAGGCGATCGGTGCCTTCGCGCGTTACGAGGCCGAACTCTCGAACTACGCCCGGCGCAAATTCTCCGAACGCCTGCCGGACGTGCGGCTCTACGGGCCGCCGCCGAGCGAGGAACGGCTGCCGGTCTTCGCCTTCAACGTCGCGTCGATCCCGGCCGAAGAGCTCGCCCTCCGCTTCGAGCGCGCCAACATCGAAGGCCGCGTCGGCGATTTTTACGCGCCGCGCCTGCTGCAGGCCCTCGCTCCCGATGCGGGCGGACGCGCCGTCCGTCTCAGCTTCGCGCACTACAACACGATCGACGAGATCGACCGCTGCTTCGACGTCATCGACGCGGCCCTCAGCCGCGAGCAGAGCACCGACGCCGCGCCGCTTCCGTTGTGAGGCCCGCCGACCTCCGCGGGCTGCGCGTGGCGCTGCTCGGGTCGATCGCCTGGCCGACGCCGCCGCCGGGCTACGGGCCGTGGGAGCAGATCGCCTTCAACCTCGCCGAGGGACTGAGCGCGCGCGGGCTCGACGTGACGCTCTTCGCGACCGGCAACTCGCGCACGCGCGCCAAGCTCGCCGCGGTCGTCGAGGTCGGCCTCAACGAGGATCCCGCGCAGAACGGCGAGGTCGCAAGCGCGCTGCACATCGCGCATCTCTTCGAGCGCGCCAGCGAGTTCGACCTCATCCACAACAACTTCGACTGGAAGCCGCTGACCTACGCGCTGGCGACCCGGCAGCCTCCGCTGCTCACCACGATCCACGGCTTCTCGAGTCCGGCGATCCTGGCCGCTTACTACGCCTGCGCCCGGCGCAGCTTCTTCTGTTCGATCAGCGACTCCGATCGCGATCCCGGGCTCGATTATCTGGCGACGACGTACAACGGCATCGACCCGGCCGAATTCACGTTCGTCGACCGCCCCGGCGACTATCTCGTCTTTCTCGGGCGCTTCCATCCCGAGAAGGGGACGCATCTGGCGATCGAGATCGCCCGGCGCGCCGGCCTGCGCCTGAAGATCGCCGCGATCCAGCAAGATCGCGAGTATTTCGAGAGGCAGGTGCTGCCGCACGTCGACGGCGACCGCATCCAATATCTCGGTCCGGTCGAGCGCGAGGCGCGCGACGCGCTGCTCGGCGGGGCGCTCGCGCTCGTCCACATGACCACGCGTCCCGAGCGCTTCGGGCTGACGATGATCGAAGCGATGGCTTGCGGCACGCCGGTCCTCGGCGCTCGCATGGGCTCGATCCCCGAGATCGTCGCCGACGGCGAGACCGGTTTCCTCTGCGACTCGCTCGAAGAAGCTGTGGCCAAGGTTCCGCAACTGAGCGCGCTCGAACGGCGGGCCTGCCGCGAACGCGTCGAAACGACGTTCTCGACGGAGCGCATGATCGATCGTTATCTCGAAGCCTATTGCCGCGCATTGGAACTCGGAACGCCGCCGGCGGCGGCTCCCGCGACGCTGCGCGCGCGCGCGCACGACCACTGGAGCCGGCCGATGGGCTTCACGGAGATTCCGCCCAAGCCGCGCAGAACGCTGAAGGCCCGCGAGCATGGCTGAGGCTCGCGGATTCGCCTTGATCACGGGGGCCTCGGGCGGGATCGGCGCCGAGTTCGCCCGGGTCTTCGCGCGCGAGGGCTGGAACCTCGTGCTCGTCGCCCGCGACGGGGAGAAGCTCGACCGGCTCTCCTATGAGTGCGGACTGCGCCACGGCGTGCAGGTGAAGACGGTGGCCAAGGATCTGGCGCAGTGGGGCGCGGCCGAGGCGCTCTTCGATGCCGTCCGAGCCGAGAATATCGCGGTGGAGGCGCTGGTCAACAACGCGGGCTTTGCGACCTACGGCCTCTTCAAGGACACGCCGCTCGCAGACGAGCGCCAAGAGATCGCGCTCAACGTCGTGACGCTGACCGAGCTGACGAAGCTCTTCCTGCGGCCGATGCTCGCCGCCGGCCGCGGGCGCATCCTCAACGTAGCCTCGACCGCGGCCTTCCAGCCCGGACCGCTGATGGCGGTCTACTACGCGACCAAAGCGTACGTCCTCTCGTTCTCGGAGGCGCTCTCGAACGAGCTCGCGGGGAGCGGGATCGGCGTGACCTGCCTGTGCCCCGGCGCGACGGCGAGCGGCTTTCAGGCTCGCGCGCACATGGAGGACTCGCGGCTCTTCAAAGGCCGCAGGCTCCCCAGCGCAGCGAGCGTCGCCGAGGCGGGCTACCGCGCCCTGCTCGCAGGCCGCCGGCTCGAGATCCCGGGGACCGTCAACAAGATCGGCGCGTTCGTCCCGCGCCTCGCCCCGCGCGGCGCCGTCCTGCAAATTGTGCGCCGCGTCCAAAGCCGGTCCTGAGGCGCGCCGCCGCCGGCGAAGCTGCCTTCAGGCGGTGAGGAGGGCGCGGACGCCGGCTTCGTCGAGCGGCCGCGACAGGTAATAGCCCTGGGCGTTCGTGCAGTGCAGCGCCTGCAGCTCGCGCAATTGCTCCGCCGTCTCGACGCCTTCCGCGGTAACCCGCTTGCCGAGGTTTTGGGCGAGCACGACGATCGCCCGGACGATCTGCTGGTTGGCGATCCCCGGGCCCGCCCCGCCGCTGATGAAAGAGCGGTCGATCTTCACGATGTCGATCGGTAAGCGCTGCAGATAGCTCATCGACGAGTACCCGGTTCCGAAGTCGTCCAAGTGCATCGCGACTCCGAGCGAGCGAAGCTGTTCGAGCGCCGCCTCCGTCGCATCCGTAGAATCCAGCAGCGTGCTCTCCGTGATCTCCAGATTGAGCTGAGCGGAACTCAGCCCGCTTTCGGCGAGCGCGCGCGTCACCTGACCGCTGAAGCGGTTCGCGCCGAAGGCCTGCGCGGCGAGCTGCCTCGCCGAGACGTTGACGCTCACGCCGAGCGGCGGACCTTGCGTCCGCAGACCCTGCCAGGAGCGCGCTTGACGGCAGGCCTCCGCGAGCACCCACTCGCCGAGCGGGACGATGAGTCCGGTCTCTTCGGCGAGCGGAATGAACGCGCTCGGCGGAATCGCCCCCTGTTCGCCGTGCTGCCAGCGAGCCAAGGCTTCGAAGCCGACGAGTTCGCCCGACTCCAAGGCCACGATGGGCTGGTAGGCAAGCCGCAACTCCTTGCGCTCCAGCGCTCGGCGCAGATCGATCTCGAGCTGCAAGCGCGCCAGCGCGCGGACGTGCAGCTCGCGAACGAAGACCTCGTAGCGCCCTCCTCCCAACTGCTTGGCCCGATACATCGCGATGTCCGCGTCGCGCAGCATCGTCTCGGCGTCGCCGCATCCCGAGCCGCCGAGGGCGATGCCGATGCTCGTCGCCGCAGCGATCTCGTGATCTTCGATCTTGAGAGGCTCTGCGAGCGCGCGCAGGATCCGCTCGCTGACGGCGCAGGCGCCCCGCACGTCTGGGACCTCTTCGAGCAGGACGGTGAATTCGTCGCCGCCGAGCCGGGCGAGCGTGTCGTACGGGCGCAGGCAGCTCGCCAGGCGGCGGGCGAACGCCACCAAGAGCCCGTCGCCGACCTCGTGCCCCAAGCTGTCGTTGACGACCTTGAAGCGATCGATGTCGAGATACAGGACCGCCATCAGGCCTTGCGGATGGCGGCTCATTCGCTTGATCGAGTTCGTGACCCGATCGACGAAATAGGCCCGGTTCGGCAACCCCGTGAGCGTGTCGTGGTAGGCTGCGTGACGAAATCTTTCCTCGGCGCCTTTCCGTTCCGCGACCTCGTGCTCGAGCAGCTCCTTCGCCGTCTCCGCCTCCTCTTTGGCCGCCTCCGAGGCTTCTTTCTCCTGAACGAGCGCTCGCTGCATTCGCTTCATCTCGGTGATGTCGCGCGCGATCGCCGATATTCCGACGCTCCCTCCCGAGCGGTCTTTGACCGGAGAGAACGCCATCGACACTTCGATCTCGGCGCCATCCTTGCGCCTGCGCGCCGTTTCGAAGGATTCGATGCGTTCACCCAGCTTGAGGCGTTCGAGCAGCTTCGACTCTTCGTCGAGACGGCTCCGCGGAACAAACGTCCAAATGGGCTTCCCGATCATCTCCTCTGCGGTGAAGCCGAACATTCGCTCTGCAGCACCGTTCCAGCTCGCGATGACGCCGTCGAACGACTTGCTGTAAATGGCGTCTTCCGAAGACTCGACGATGGCGGCAAGATACGAGCGCGTTTCCTCCAATTGCCTGCGCTCGGTGATGTCTTCCCCGATCCCCAGGATGTACTCCGGCTTGCCGCCCGTACCGGTGAGCGCGATCTTGGTCACGCGCACCAAGATTTTTCCCGCCGGAGAGCTGATCCACTCTTCGGAAACCACGAGCGGCCCGCCGGTTTCAAGCGCCTCGCGATCCCTGGCCTGGAAGAACGCTGCCTCGGATTCGGGGAATATCTCGTAGTCGGTCTTCCCCAGCAGCTGACCGCGCGCCATGCCGAGAGCCGTCTCGCCGCCTCGATTGGTTCGTATGTAGCGGAGGTCCTTCGCGTCCTTGAGGAAGATGCCGAACGGAACGTTCTCGACGATGGTTTCCAAGAGTTGCTCGGCCTGCTTCCGTGCGCTGAGGTCGGTTGCGATCAGGCAAATGCCGTCCCCGGACTGCTGCAGAGGGACCGCGCTGAGCGAGAGCTGCACGGCACGCGTGCTCCCGTCGCCCCGCAGGAGACGGCTCTCCATCCGAGCGTTTTTCTCCAGCGCCAGCCGTGCGAATTCCAGAAACGCGTCACGCTCTTCCTCGCGCAGCAGCGAGACGAACGGGAAACCCACGAGTTTCTCGGCCGGAAAACCGGCCATCTCCGCCAGCCGCCCGTTGCAGAAAACGATCGTCCCCTCGGGAGTCAGCGTGGCCGCGCCCTCGTTCATCCGTTCCGCCAGCAGGCGGTACGGCTCGTCGGGACTCTGCAGACTGAAGATCTGCGGACCGTGCGGACCGTCGACCACGACCGCGTCGACCTCACCGCTGCGGATGGCCTGCACGGTCATCTCCAGCTCGGCGAGCCGCGTCTGCGCGCGCTCCAGTTCGGCGCGCAGGTCTCGTGCGCTTTCGACCTTCAAGTTCCTCAATCGCTTGCCTCTTTGCGCTTGATGTCGAGTCCGAAGAGGACGCGTTCGCTGTCCGACAAATCGCCGACGATGCGCCGCAAAGGGGGCGGCAGGTACTTGATCAGCGTGGGAGCGGCGACGATCTGTTCATCTTTCGCCAATGCCGGCTTCTGGTAGAGGTCGATGACTTCAAGGTCGTACGTTCCTTGCAGCCGTTCCTTGCAAATGGCCGTGATGTCCAGGATCGCGCGACGGGACCGCGCAGTCGCACCGGTCACGTAGAGACGCAGGACGTACTTGGCGCCGCCGTTCGCCCGCGCAGCGGTCGCGGATGCGCTCCTAGAAGTCCTTGTCGCCACGATGCGGCTCTCCCGGCTGCAGATCCAGCCCGACCAGAACTCGCTCCGAGTCGGACAAATCCCCGATGATCTTCTTGAGAGGCTGCGGCAGCTTGCGCACCAGCGTGGGCACGGCCAGGATCTGGTCTCCCGCCGCCAGCTTCGGGTTCTTTACGAGATCGACCACTTCGATGCTGTACCTGCCCGGCAAGTGCTCGTCGCAGATCCTCTGGAGGTTACGCAGGGCGGCGGCGGACCGACCCGTCTCGCCGGCGATGTAGAGGCGCAGATTCCAGTGCTCGCGGCTCGCCCGCCGCTGTGCTGCGCCGAGACTTCGTGTTGCGATCTTCATTGTGGACTCGTTTCTCGACCCCTCATTTTCTCACGCTGCCCGAACGAGAAGCGGCGCGGGAAAGGGCGGGGTGGCGCCCGTTGCGCACGGCCGGTGCGTCCGCCTTGCGAGCGCGGGCCATCTCCGCCTGGCCGGCCTCGATTTGCGTTTCCCGCAATTCGAGCTCGTGCACGTCGCGTAAGAGAGCTTGCTCCTCGAGTTGGAACCCGGCGCGCAGGCCGGCGATCTGTGCCTCGAGCTGCCGTCGCCTTTGCTCGAGTTCCTCGGTCTTGAGCCGCACGCGCCGTTTGCGCTCTGCGGCATCCTGCCGCTCCTTGGCTTCCAGCGCGATTCGGGCCGAGCCGGTGAGCAGACCCGACGGCCCCACGTAGACGTCGAGCAGCTGCACTCCGCCGTCGCTCAGCACGAACTCGCGAATCTGGTTGGAGTGCGCCATGCCGCGCGCTTTCAGCACGTACAGCCCGCGGGTGCGCTCCCCGTTCGCTTCGAGCTCGCGCAGCAGGAGCCAGGCGTCCATCAGCGAGGAGACGCCCACCTCGCTGAGCTCCGGTGCGCTCCCGCCCGAGGTGAGGCTGGTGAACATGGCGGTGATCTCGTGCGATTTGAACACGTCGATCAGGCGCGTCACCATCGACTTCACCTCGGAATGGGTGCCCGCCGAAGCGAAGTTCGTGATCGGATCGACGACCACCACACTCGGCTCGAACGCCGCGACCGCGTCGTGAATCGCGAGCAGATGTTTCTCCAAGCCGAACGTGCCGGGTCGCACCGCGGAGAAGCGCAGCAAGCCGCGTTTCGACCACGTCTCGAGATCGATTCCGATCGAGCGCATGTTGCGGATCATTTCGCCGGGCGATTGCTCGGAGGCCAGGTAGAGAGCGCGTTCTCGCCGTTGGCAAGCCGCCTGCACGAAGTGCGCCGCCAGGCTGCTCTTGCCGGTACCGGCCGAGCCCGAGATCAGGACGCTGCTCCCGCGGAAGAAGCCTTTGCCGCCCAGCATCGTGTCAAGGCGCGGAACGCCCGACGAAACCCGCTGGTTCGACGCCTTGTGATCGAGCTTCAAAGCGCTCAGCGGGAGCACGGAGAAGCCGCTCTCCCCGATCACGAACGGATACTCGCTGGTTCCGTGCACGCTGCCCCGGTACTTGATCACCCGCAAGCGGCGGATCGAACTCTGCTCCACGACCCGGTGGTCGAGCAGGATCACGCAATCGGCGACGTACTCCTCGATCCCGTGCCGGCTCAGTTTTCCCTCGCCCGCCTCGGCGGTGATCACGGCGCTGACGCCTTTTGCTTTCAACCAGCGGAACAGCCGGCGGAGTTCGTCGCGCAAGATCGCGGCATTCGAAAACCCCGAGAACAGCGACTCGATCGTGTCGAGCACGACGCGCTTGGCGCCGATCGTGTCGATGGCGTGCCCCAGCCGGATGAAGAGCCCTTCCAGGTCGTAAGCGCCGGCCTCCTCGATCTCGCTGCGGTCGACGACGACGTGATCCATCACCAGCTTCTTGCGAGCGCACAGCGCGGGAAGATCGAAGCCCAGGGAAGCGACGTTCTCGCTCAACTCCGGGTCGCTCTCCTCGAAAGCCACGAACACGCCCGGCTCGTCGAACTCGGTCGCTCCGCGGACCAGGAACTCCATCGCCAGGATCGTCTTGCCGCAGCCCGCCATGCCGCACACGAGCGTCGGCCTGCCCTTCGGCAGACCGCCTTCCGTGATCTCATCGAGGCCGGCGATGCCGGTGGGGCATTTCGCGACGCCCTTTCTCGGCACGGTTTTCAGCGGCTGGCTCGGCATTTCGAAGCTCCGATCGAAGCAGGGATTTGCGAGCGCACCTCGCGCTCGACGTGAAGACGCGCTCAGGCGGTGAGGAGGGCGCGGACGCCGGCTTCGTCGAGCGGCCGCGACAGGTAATAGCCCTGGGCGTTCGTGCAGTGCAGCGCCTGCAGCTCGCTCAGCTGCTCCGCGGTCTCGACGCCTTCCGCGGTAACCCGCTTGCCGAGGTTTTGGGCGAGCACGACGATCGCCCGGACGATCTGCTGGTTGGCGATCCCCGGGCCGGATCCGCCGCTGATGAAGGAGCGGTCGATCTTCACCGTGTCGATCGGCAAGCGCTGAAGACCGCTCAGCGAGGAGTGCCCGGTCCCGAAGTCGTCGAGGTGCATCGCGATCCCGAGCGAGTGGAGTTGCGCGATCGAGCTCTCAGTCTCCGCGGAATACCACAGCGCGTTCTCCGCGACATCCAGGTTGAGCCGCGCCGGGTCCAGGCCGCTCTCGGCCAGCGCGCGCGTCACCTGCTCGCTGAATCGGCTCGAATCGAACGCCTGCGTGGCGAGCTGCCTCGCCGAGACGTTGACGCTCACGCTCAGGGGCGGCCCCTCCGGCTGCAGATCCTGCCACGACCGCGCCTGGCGGCAAGCCTCCGCCAACACCCACTCGCCGAGGGGGAGGATGAGGCCCGTCTCCTCTGCCAGCGGGATGAACGCGCCGGGGAGGAGCATTCCGCGCTCGGCGTGCGGCCAGCGGACCAAGGCTTCGAAGCCGGTACGCTTCCCCGTCTCGAGGGCCACGATCGGCTGGTAGGCGAGTCGCAGCTCCTTGCGCTCCAGCGCTCGCCGCAGATCCGTCTCGAGCTGCAAACGAGCCATCGTCTGGAAGTGCAGTTCGCGCGCGAAGAGCTCGTAACGCCCTCCCCCCGATTGCTTAACCCGGTACATCGCACTGTCCGCGTCCCGCAGCATCGCCTCGGCATCCTCGTATCCCGGTTCGCTGACCGCGATGCCGATGCTGGCGGTGACCGCGACGTCCCGCCCGTCGATCCTAAAGGGCTCTACGAGCGCCTGCAGGACGCGCTCCGCGACGACGCAGGCGTCGCGCGCGCCCGTGACGTCGAAGCTCACGCTCTGCTCGCCGCCGGCAGCGGCGCCGCACGCGCCCGCGATGTCCTCGAGCAGGATGGTGAACTCATCGCCGCTCATGCGCGCGAGCGTATCGTAGGGGCGCAGGCAGCTCGCCAGGCGCGGAGCCAGAGCGGCCAGGAACTGATCGCCGGCGGCGTGGCCCAAGCTTTCGTTGACGATCCGGAAGCGATCGAGGTCGAGATAGAGCAGCGCGACGCGGCTTTCGGGATGGCGCTTCGCACGCCCGATCGCGCTTTTGAGCCGATCCGCGAAGAAGGCCCGATTCGGCAAGCCCGTCAGCGCGTCGTGGTATGCCGCGTGACGCAGTTGCGCCGCGGCGCGCTTGCGCTCGGCGACCTCGTGCTCGAGCTTTTCCTTTGCGACGCGCAGGCTCTCTTTGTGAGCGGCCTCTGCAGCATCCTTCGCGCGAGCGAGCCCTTTGATTCGCGTGATGTCGCGAGCGATCATCGACACGCCGATGCTTCTTCCCGACCTGCTCTTGATCGGAGAGAACGTGACCGACACCTCGACCTCGCCGCCGTCTTTGCGAACGCGCACCGTCTCGAAGCTCTCGACGCGTTCGCCTCCTTTGAGGCGTTCGAGGATCTGCGACTCCTCGCCGCGGCGGCTCTCGGGGATCAACGCCCACACGGGCTTCCCGATCATTTCCTCCGCCGTGAAGACGAACATCCGCTCTGCCGCGTCATTCCAGCAAGTGACGATGCCTTCAAACGTTTCCGCCAAAATCGCATCGTCGGAAGAGTCGACGATCGCAGCCAAACGCGAGCGTTCTTTATTCGCCGCCTTCGCGATCTCGTTCGTACGGGCTACCGCGCGCGTCCCACGCCTGTCTTTCGAAGCTGCGCTCTTGCCACTAACGGCCGTGGACTTTCGAACTCTGGCTTGAGGCATAAATTGACGCCTTCTTGCAAAGGGCCCTCCCGGCAGAAAGCCCTCCATTGCTCGGGTCTATCGTGGCGCGATGCAGAACGTTTGCGGAGCCTGGCTTGCACTGTCCGGCGAATCCGGCTCCTCAACGCAGGACTAATTTTCTCGAGACGGTGCAACGAGCGGATGGTGGCCAGCAACCTCCATTATACGCTCACTCGAACGAGTGTTGTCAACAAGCATCGACTCGCGACGATTCCGCTCTCGAACGAAAGACGCACTTCCCTCATACAGCGGACTCTACCAGCGCTTCCTGAGTCAGCAGTTTATAGCAGTCGCTCGCGACTGCGGCGTAACGACTCTGCGGCTGCCGGACCGCGGGAGCGCGGCTCTCAGAGTTTGCCTCCGCAATTGGGGCAGAACTTCGCGCCGGCCGGAGCCTGCGCGCCGCACTCGCTGCAATGCGGGGCGGCGGCCAGCGCGTTTCCGCAGCCGGCGCAGAACTTCGCGCCGGCAGCGTTGGAGGCGCCGCATTGCGTGCAGACGACGCCGGTCGCCGGGAAACCCGGCGCGGGCGCGGGCGCGGGCGCCGTGCGTCCCACGCCCATGCCACCGAGCAGATTGGCAAGGCCGACGCCTATCCCCAGAAGCGCCGGACTCTCGGCCGTGCCGCCTTCGCCTTTGGCCGCGCCCTCGCCGATGCCGCGCAGCGCTTCGCCCGCGCCGTACTGCGTGAAGCCGCCGGCTAGCTTCGTATAGGTCGCGTCGCGCAGGTAATCTTTGATCGTCTTCTGATCCTCGTCGCTGATCGAGATCGTGAAGTTGCCCATGCGCACGACCTGCAGGCCGTACGGCGCGAGCTGCATCTGGGCCGCAGCGAGCGTCTCGCGCTCGAGGTCGTCGGTGTGCGCGGCGATGCCGAGAATCGGCCAAGCGTTCGCGACGATGTGGTCGACGACGTCGGTGCGCAAAACTTTGAGCACGAGCCCGGCGGCCCAGTCGGTCACCGCCTCGTTGTTGCTGAGGTTCTCCGAGCCGACGTAGTTGACGATCAGCGCTTGCGGGTCGACGACCTTCATCGAATAGTCGCCGTACACGCGCAAGCCGACCGCCAGCGACGTCTGCGGGTCGGTGACGTTGTCGATGACGCCGCCGAAGACTTGATCGGCGAACTCGTGCGTCGCGACGAAGTAGAGCTCCGTCTTGAACATGTTGCCGCCCGAAGCGGCGTCGATCAAATCGGCCAGGAAGGGGAAGAGCGAGCTATCCAGCGTATAGCGGCCGGGCTGAAGCGTGCCCTGCACCCGGCCGTCGCGGAAGAAGACGGCGAGCTCGTCGGCCTCGACCGTCACCTGGGAGAACTTGCGGATGTCTTCATCCGGCCACTTGTAGATGATCTGGCCCTTGAACTCATCCGGACACGCGATGAACTCACGGCGAAGGTCGTGAAATAGTCCCATGCGGCAGCTCCCCGGCGAACGCGTCGATGCTCCGACGTCTGGCCGGTCCATCGGCAATGCGGCCGGGCGGGGCCAGCGCGAGGCGCGAAGGTGTGACGCCGCTTACTCCCGGGCGCTGCCGGCCGCTGCTCGAAACACGGAAGACGCTCACGGGCGTAGACCCGGCCAAGCTCGCCCGGCGCGGTATCCGCGGCGACCGCTACGAAGCCGACGTCCCGACGATCGCGAAGGGGACGAGGACCTTAACCAACGGTTAGCGCTTTTCATGCGGCGGCGGCCCCTGGGGTCCTTGCTGCACAGCGATCCTGCGTGATTGCGAACGTGAGTTCGCGCGAGAGCACGGCTGCGGGCGTCCGCTTGCTCCGAAGGGAGACCGCGGTGACCCGACTGCCCCTGCATTTCGCCCGCCATGCGCTCGATCGCATGCGCCGGATGAAGGTCGCTCGTGCGATCGGGCGGATCTGCGGGTTGGCGCGTAAGGACGTTCGATTCTTTCGCGTATCGACCCGTCACTGCTCGCCTCGCTATGGCGTGACGGCGGCGAAGCCGGGCTTGGCGCGCCACGCCAAGTGGCGGCTGCCCTCCTCGGCCTTCGCCAGAGCTTCTTCGACGGTCGGCGCCAGCACCGTGAAGTGCCCCATCTTGCGGCGCAGCGCGGCGTGCCGCTTCCCGTAGAGGTGCAGCTTGACGCCGGGATCGCGCAAGAGTTCGGGCACGCCGCTGAGATAGTCGCCGCTGCCCGCACCCAGAATGTTGACCATCACCGCAGGCTCGAACAGCCGCGGCTCGACCAGCGGCAGGTCGCAGATCGCGCGCACGTGCGCCTCGTACTGCGAGAGCGTCGTCGCGTCGAGCGAGTAGTGGCCGCTGTTGTGGACGCGCGGCGCGATCTCGTTGACGAAGACGTCGTCGCCCTGCACGAAGAACTCGACGCAGTAGGCGCCCACGATGCCGAGCCGCTCGCCGATCCGTTCGGCCGCCGCGCGCACGCGCGCCGCGACGTGGGGCGGGATGCGCGCGGGGACGATCGCCTTCGCCAGGACGCCGTGATCGTGCTGGTTCTCGCTGACCGGAAAGGTGACCAGCGCCCCGCCGGCGCCGCGCGCGGCGATCACCGAGACTTCGAGATCGAAGGGGATGAAGCGCTCGAAGATCAGCGCGGCGCCGCGCGCCGCGGCGAACGCTTCGCGCGCTTCCTCCTCGCTGCGCAGGACCCACTGGCCCTTGCCGTCGTAGCCGCCGCGCGCCGTCTTGAGCACCGCCGGGAGCCCGACTGCGGCGAGTGCCGCAGCGAGTTCGGCCTCGCTCGAAACCGGCGAAAACGGGGCCACGGCGCAACCGGCCTCGACCAGGAACGCCTTCTCCAGGAGACGGTCCTGCGTGACCCGCAAGACCTCGCCTTTCGGCCGCACCAGCCGCCCGTCGGCTTCGAGCGCGCGCACCGAGCCGAGCGGGATGTTCTCGAACTCGTAGGTCACCACGTCGCTCCGCGCGCCGAGCTCGCCGATGGCGCGCAGGTCGTCGTACGCGGCGACGATCTGCTCGTCGGCGACTTGGCCGCAGGGCGAGTTCGGAAGCGGCTCGAGGGTCACGACGCGATAGCCCATGCGCTTGGCCTCGAGCGTCAGCATCCGCCCGAGCTGCCCGCCGCCCAGGATGCCGATCGTCTCGAACGGCGTCACAACTTCGTGGCCTCGACCGCCGCGGCCGCGGCCGCCGTGCGTTCGCGCAAGCGGCGGGCGAGCTCGGCGTCGTCGAGCGCCAGGATCCGCGCCGCGAAGAGCGCGGCGTTGGCCGCGTTCCCGATCGCCATCGTCGCCACCGGGACGCCGGCCGGCATCTGAACGATCGAAAGGAGCGAGTCCAGCCCGTTGAGAGCGGCCGAGCGCACGGGGACGCCGACGACCGGGAGCTGGGTTTTGGAGGCCGTCATGCCGGGCAGATGGGCCGCGCCGCCGGCCCCCGCGATGATGATCTTGATGCCCCGCGCCGCCGCCGTCGAGGCGTAGTCGAAGAGCAGATCCGGCGTGCGATGGGCGGAGACGACCCGCATCTCGTAGCGGATGCCGAGCTCCTCGAGCGTCGCCGCTGCGGCTTGCATCGTCTCGCGGTCGCTGACGCTGCCCATGATGATCCCGACGAGAGGGTGTCCGTCCATGCCGCAGCGTTCGCGCGCCGCGCAGGGGCGACCTCGACGCCGCGGCAAAGCGAAGCGGCGTGGACCGCTTCTTGCTGGGCGTCAACTACTGGCCGCGGTCGAGCGCCATGGCGATGTGGTCGCGCTTCGACCTCGGCGAGATCGGCGAAGATTTCGCGCGCATCAAGGCGCTCGGCCTCGACGTCGTGCGCTTCTTCCTCTCCTGGGAAGCGTTCCAACCCGCCCCCGCCGCCATCGACGAAGAGGCGTTCGGGCGCTTCGAGTCCGTCCTCGAGCGGGCACACGCCTGCGGCCTGAAAACGATGCCGGCGCTGTTCTGCGGCCACATGAGCGGCGTCAACTGGCTCCCGGCATGGGCCCTCGACCGCTCCTCGCGCACGGCGCGCTTCCGCACGATCTCCGCCGGGCGAAGCTCGCCCTACGCCGCCGGCGACTTCTACCAAGGCGAGCTGCTCGAGGCTCAGCGCTTCTTCGTGCGGGCGCTCGGGCCGCGCGTGCGCGAGCACCCCGCGCTCTATGCCTGGGACCTGGGCAACGAGTTCTCCAACCTGCGCCTGCCGTCGTCGCCGCGTGCCGCGCGCGATTGGAGCGCGGCGCTGAGCGCCGACCTGCTGGCGGGCTCGAACGTGGGCGTCACCGGCGGCATCCACGGCGAAGACGTCACCCGCGAGAACCGCATCCGCCCCTCCTCGATCGCCGAGCCTTGGGCTTTCGCGACCATGCACGGCTATTCGGTCTACAGCGACTTCGCCCGCGACCGCACCGACCCCGAGGTCGTGCCGTTCCTCGCCGAGCTGACCGCGTCGTGCGCGCGCCGGCGCGTGCTCTTCAGCGAGTTCGGCAACCCGACGTGCGCGCCGGGCACGCGCCGGCTCGGCGCTTTCGCCTGCCTGGACGAGGACGAGATGGCGCTCTATGCGACGACGGTGCTGGAGCGCTTGCAAGCGCGCGGCGCGCTCGGCGCGTTCTGGTGGTGTTGGGCCGATTACGCCGCGGCTTTAGCCGGAACGCCGCCCTTCGACGAGGCGCCGCACGAGCTCCACTTCGGCATCGTGCGCGACGACGGAAGCGAAAAGCCGGTGGCGCAGGCGCTCGCCGCTTTTGCGCGCAAGGCACCCTCCGTCACCGCGCAGCCCCCGCCGATCGTCGACGAGACCGGCTATTTCGCCGGGCTTCCGGAATCGACGCGAACCGCCTATGAAGCGTATTGCCGGGCGCGCGAAAGCGCGAAGGAGCGGCCATGAGCGACCGCCGCGTCGCGATCGTCACCGGCGCATCGTCCGGCATCGGGCTCGCGCTCGCCGAGCGCGCGGTCCGAGCCGGCTACGACGTGCTCGCCGTGGGCCGCCGCGCCGAGCGCCTCGCCGCGCTGGCGCGCGACCTCGAGCTCGCCGCAGGACGGATCTCCACGCTCGCCCTGGAGCTGCGTACGCCCGGCGCCGCGGGGCGCATCGTGCGCGAAGCGCTGGCGCGCTTCGAACGGATCGACATCCTGGTGAACAACGCCGGCGCGGTCGCCGTCGGGCCCATCACGCAGCAGAGCGACGCGGCGCTGCACGAGCAATTCGAGACGCACGTCATCGCGCCGCTGACGCTCGTGCGCGAAGCGCTTCCCGCGCTGCACGCGACCCGCGGGCACGTCTTTTTCGTCGGCAGCGGCGTCGCGCGCATCCCGGTGAGCCTGCTCGGCGCGTACCCGCCGGCAAAAGCCGCCGTGCGCAGCCTCGCGCGCATCGTGCGCAACGAGCTGCGCGGCGACGGCATCGCGGTCACCTACGTCGATCCGGGCGCGGTCGCATCCGAGTTCATGACGCGCGCCGGCTTCCCGGGGCCGCCGCCCGGCATCGCCGCCTCGCCGCAGCAGGTCGCGCGCAAGATCTTCGCCGCGTTCGAGACGCGGCAGCCGGTCGTCAACGCCGTCCCGTGGCAGACCGCCTTCGTCTCGCTCGGCGAGGCGCTGCCCGGACTCACCGACTTTTTGCTGACGCGCGCGCCCGAGATCGCCGGGGTGCAGACGCTGCCGGTCCACGAGGCTCCGGCGGCGCTGCCGCCCGAGGTGCAGCCGCTCGCGCCCGAGCCGCCGGCCGCGCAGTCGCCCTTCGCGGCGGCACTCGAGCCGGTCGCCGCGCGGATGCGCAAGCTCAACCTCAGCGAGACGTTCGTGCGCAGCCTGCTCGTCCCGGGGACGGCGCTCGAGCTCGGGGACGTCGCCCTGCGCTGGGCCGGAATGCCGAACAAGAACGAGCGCGCGCTGACGCGCGAGGTCCTCGAAGCGCTCGCCGGCGCCGGCTATCTGGAGCGCACCGGCGCCGAAGCCTACGTCGTCACGCGCAGAGCCGACGGCTCGACCTAGGCGCTCAAACGGCGCGCGGCGCGCGGCGGCCCACGACCAGGCCGACGAAGAAGAGGACCGTCACCAGCAGCACGATCGTCGCGCCGCTGGCGGCGTGCAGATAGTAGGACGCGTACAGACCGGCGAGCGCACAGAATGCGCCGATCGCGCCCGAGAGCAGCAGCATCGGCGTGAAGCGGCGGGTGAACTGAAAAGCGGTCGCGGCCGGCGTGACCAGCAGCGCGGCGACCAGCACGATGCCGACCGCTTCGAGCGAGATGACGATCGTGAGAGCCAGCAGCACGAGGAGCATGTAGTCGACGAAGGCCACGCGAATGCCGCTGGCCTGCGCGACGACCGGATCGAACGAGGTGTAGAGCAGCGGACGATAGAGCAGGACGAGGATGACCGTGACGATCGCCGCCAGCACCAGCGTCACCACGAGGTCCTGGCGCGAGACCGCCAGGATGTTCCCGAACAGGAAGCCTTGCAGGTCGACGTTGTACGTGGGCAAGCGGCTCATCAGGAAGACGCCGAGCGCGAACGCGCCGGTGAACAGCACGCCGATCGCGGTGTCGAGCGAGACCTTGCCGCGCCGGTTGACGTAGCCGATGCCCAGGGCCGTGACGACGGCGACGCAGGCTGCGCCGATGTAGTAGTCGAGCCCGCGCAGATAGGCGATGACGATCCCGGCGAACGAGGCGTGGGCGATCCCGTCGCCGATGAACGCCAGCTTGCGCAGCACGACGTACGTCCCGATCGTCGAGCAGAGCGTGCCGACGACCAGCGACGCGATGAAGGCGCGCTGCATGAACTCGTATTGAAAGGGCGCCAGGATCAGGTCGCTCACGGCCGCGGCACCGGCGGCTCGTCGCTGCGCGCGTGCCCGTGCACGTGGCTGTGCTCGCGAATGCCGGTGTACGCGCCGGAGGCGAGCACCGTGTCGGGATCGCCCTGCGCCAGGACCCGGCGGTCGACGACCATCAGCCGGTCGAACCAATCTTCGGCACGGTCGAGGTCGTGGGTCGTCATCAGCACCGGCAAACCCTGGCTGACGAGCCCGCGCACCAGCTCGCGCAGCGCCTCTTCGGTCGCGGCGTCGACGCCGGTCGTCGGCTCGTCGAGCAGCAGCAGGCGCGGCTCCTGCGCGATCGCGCGCGCGACGAAGGTGCGCTGCTGCTGGCCGCCCGAGAGCTGCGAGATGTGCCGGTCGCGCAGGTCGCCGAGGCGCAGCGCGGCCAGCGCCCCGTCGACCACGGCCCGGTCGTGCTTCGAAAAGGGCGCCAGCGGGTTCAGGCGCGGAAAACGTCCCATCGCGACGACGTCGTAGACGTTGGCGGGGAAACTCCAGTCGACGTCCTCGACCTGCGGCACGTAGGCGATCGTCCCCGGCGGCAGCGTTCGCGGCGCCCGCCCGAAGACTTCGACGGTCCCGCCGGCCGGAGCGATCAGGCCGGCGACCGTCTTGAGGAGGGTCGACTTCCCCGAACCGTTGGGACCGACGATGCCGACGGCCGTGCCGCTCTCGAGCGTGAGGTCGAGCCGGTCGAGCGCAACGACCCGGTCGTAACGCACCGTCAGATCCCGGATGCGGACGGCCTCGCTCACCTCGCGGCCTTTCCGCCGAGCGCGCTCACGATGACGCCGGTGTCGTAGCGCAGCATCGACTCGTAATCGTGGACGCGCGGGTCGCTGCCGAACGAGTCGTCGTAGAGGTTTTCGACCGTCGTGATGCCGGCGCTCTCGGCGAGCGTTTGCACGAGCTTGGGACTGTATTCGGGCTCGGCGAAAACCGCTTTGACGTGGTTGCTGCGCGCCAGCGTGACGAGACTCGAGATGTAGCTCGGGTTGGGCTCTTGGCCCGGTGACAGCTCGATCACGCCGACCGTGCGGATCCCGAAGCGGTCGTTGTAATATTGCCAAGCGTTATGGAAGACGATCATCGCTCGCGAAGACGGCGGAATCGTCGCGATGCGTTTGGCGATCTCGCCTTCGAGCGCGACGAGCTTGGCTTCGTAGGCAGCCGCGTTGCGCTCGAAGAGCGCGCGATCGGGGGGATCCTGCGCGCCGAGCGCGTCGCGAATCGCCCGTACGTAACCGCGCGCGAGCACGGGGTCCATCCACAAGTGCGGGTTGTTGTGTATTTTCGGCAGCCCCGTCGTGGCCACGACGATCCGCAGATGAGGATTCTTCGCGTTGTCGATCGTGCGCTCGAGCCAAGCCTCGAGCCCCACGCCGTTCTCGATCAGCACGTCGCTGGCACGAAGGCGTTCGATGTCTTCGGGCGTCGGCTGATAGTCCTCCGGCGAAGCCCCGATCGGAACCAAGCTCGAGACCTGCACCCGATCGCCGCCGACGGCCTGCGCGAAGGACTCGAAGGTGGAGATCGAGACCATGACGCGGATCGGCCCGGCCGTCCCGGACGGCGCAGCCGAGGCGTGGTCGCCCGAAGGCGACGGCGGCGAACACGCGGCGCTCAGCAAGGCAAGCCCCAAGAGCAGCTTCCGGGAAACCCTGAATTTGCAAATCATTCCGATTTTTCAAGATTGCGTCCTAGCGCTCGCGGTTCCCTCCATATCCCCTGCGATGCGCGGGGAAAATCGCCGTGCGCGCGGTCCGCGCCGCACGCTAGGGGCATGCGAAGGCCTGCCGGACCGGCGAGACTTCGGGCGGGCGCGCCGTAGGCTTTGGTCAACGCTCGGCGTAACGGAAGCTCCATGAAAATCGCCCGTCTCCTCGCCGGCGTCGGAGCGCTGGGTGTTTTGTGCGCCGCTGCGCTCCTCTTCACGCACACGCCCGCGCGCAGCTTCGACTTGCAGGATTCTCCTGCCACCGTCAACCGGCCCGGCGCCGCCATCGCCGACACGTACTTCTTCCCGAGCCCCACGAACTCGAACAACGTCGTCGCCGTGATGGACGTCCACCCGCTCATCCCGGCGGGACAGGGTGCGAGCACCTACTTCGACCAGGGCGTGCTCTACACGATGAAGTTCGACAACAATTTCGGGAACGAGGCGAGCGGGGCGCGGCCGGTTGAGGACCTGGTCATCCAGATCTCGTTCGGTGCCGTCGGCAACGGCACGCAGCAGGTCTTCGTCTACGGCCCGGCGGCGCCCAACCAGACCGGCACCGTAACGACGCTCGTCAACGGCGGCACGATCACGGGGACGGGCCTCGTCAACAAGGCCTTCTCGACGAGCACGGGCCTGACGGTGTTTGCCGGCGCGCGGCAAGACCCGTTCTTCTTCGACTTGCAGCAGTTCTACAAGATCCTGCCGGACCGCAATTTGGGAAGCACGGCGGCAGGCTGCCTGCCGAGCCCGCGCGGCAGCGGCAGTTGCCCGCAGGGGTTCAACCCGGCGGGTTCGGCCAGCAACTTCTTCTCGAACGTCAACGTCCTCTCGATCGTCATCGAGATCCCCAAGAGCACGCTGATCCCCAGCGGCACCGGCCCGATCGTCGCCTATTGGGCGACCACCAGCACGCAGAGCGGGAATTGAGAAGCAGCGAACACATGAAAAAAATCGTCACGCTCGCCGCCGCCGCGGCGCTCTCGCTGGCCGCGTTCTCGGGCTGCAGCAACGATCCGACGCTCGGCGGCGCCGACACCTCGGGAGCGAAGCTCAACTTCATTCAACTCGACCGCAGCGGCCGGCCCGGCATCAACGAAGTCTTCGTGGCCTACGCGCAGCACGATGCGAACAACCGGAACGGCCCGTTGAGCGACGCCGCCACGCTGGCCCCGGAGATCAACACGTTCGTCACCGGCTTCGGCGGCCGCAGCGCCGCGACGTCGGCTTACTTGCAGGCGCTGCTCGTCCCGAACGTCCTCATCGCCGACCTTTCGCAGAACGTCAGCACGGCGAGCTATCTCGGCTGGGAGAGCGGCGGCCAGATCAATCCCAGCCCCAATACCGGAACCGCCTGCTCCGTCACGCCCAACAAGTTCGGAGGCCGGGGCCTCAGCGATGACGTCGTCGACGTGACGTTCGGCTTGGTCTTCGGGAACACGGCTTCGAGGCTCGCGGCGACGCCGAACGTCTCGGCGCCGGTCCCCGCGGACGACGGAAACGAGCTCAACGGCAGCGGCGGCACCCCGAACCTGACGACCGACAACGTCAATTGCAGCGCCGCCCCCACTACGCCCGCGCAGTTCCCGTACCTGGCCAACCCGCTCTGACGCGCAGCCTGCCGGCCGGCCCCCGGACCCGCCGCTGCCCGGAGCCGGCAGGCAGGGTCCGGGCAGCGCGAAACGTAGTACCGTCGGTCGCCCGGGATGCCCTACACTTTCCGGCGCGCTTGGGGATGTAGCTCAGCTGGTAGAGCACTTGCTTCGCATGTAAGGGGTCGGGGGTTCGAGTCCCCCCATCTCCACAAGCCGGAAAGGCCCGTGGCGTGACCTGCCCTTTCGGTCCCAGGCGTCAACTGCTTTCGCGTCGTCGCGCGATTGGAGCGTTCGGAACCGCCTCCGCGCGGTCGATGATCTCGATGATCTCGCGAGCCGCAAAGAGTCGTTTCCGGCCGGCGATCGGAATCTCAGACAATATTCCGACATCAACAAGTTTCATGATGTTTTCGAGCGCCGCCGTATCCGAAACGCCGAGCAGATCAGTAGCAATGCGCGTCGTCATGCCCGGAAACCCGAAAAGAGCATCGACCAACGCCAAGGCGGATGTTGAGCGCCGAGCTCCGGTTACTCGCTTCCGATAGAACGATCTCAACTCCTGAAGCTGAGCGGTCCTAATGATCGCGTCCCTCGCTTGCATGGCGACGCCGTTTACGAAGAAGATGATCCAGGGCTCCCACGCTCCTTTTTGGCTGACGGCGAGCATTAGGTCGTTGTACTGGTTACGGCGCCTCTCAAAGTAGGCGCTAAGATATAGCATCGGGGCGGCAAGACGCCGAGCATGACACAGCATCAAAACAATGAGCAGTCTGCCGAGCCGCCCATTGCCATCGATAAACGGGTGAATTGCTTCGAACTGATAGTGTGCTACAGCTAAGCGAATTAGGAGCGGCAACCGATCCGGCCGCTCGTAATAGTCGAGGAGATTGGAGAATGCCGGATCGATTGCATGCGGCGGCGGGGGAACATACCGGGCGTCGTGGATCGAGAGCCCGGGCGGTGCGATAGATACCTGGCGGTCGCGAAAGCGGCCAGGCAGTTTTTCTGGCCCCGTCCCCACCATCAAGAGTGCATGCATTTCATCGATGAGTTGACGGCTGAGCGAAATTTCAGGCAAGCGCCGCACGCCGTACTTCAATGCCTCGATGTAGTTGCTCACCTCTTGCGTGTCGCGGCTCGGCTTTCGCTCCGTGGCCTCGAAAATCACCAAGTCCGAGAAGGTGGTCTGGGCGCCCTCGATGCGACTCGAAAGGATGGCCTCGCGTCGGAGGAACGGGCCGATCAAGATTTCGGGGTCGGGAAGGTTCGCCGCGAGCCCGTCGAGGCGACCAAGTTCTGCGTCGGCCTCGGACACCGCAAGCGCTACATCAGGGGTAAGAACGTTTGCCGTGAACGGGAGGGGAGCCGGAACAAAGGCATGGCTCCCCCCGCCGTCGCCGATCGCAACAAGCCGGCCCGGAGCCGAGGGGGTGAACTGAAGCGGATCCATCTCAGCTTGGGACATTGGACGGCATCACAACTTTCCCGCCTTATAGTTGGGATAGCCGGCAGAGTCCCCAACCTAAAACCCCCTGTCAAGGGGGTATCCCATTGCCTTCACGCCTCCCACGGCCTCCGCTGGTAGTTTACGCTATCGAGCGTAGATGCCAACCGGCGCGCCATTTGTGCCGAGCCGAAGCCGCGGCTTCGAATTGAGAGAGGAACGCGATCGTTCTTCAGTCCAGCAGTGAACGGTAATGCGGATCCTCCACGCCGCCTCGTTTGGGAACCCCTTGCCGGGCGGGTTCGTGCCGATGATCGCCGCACTTGCTCGACGGCTGACGGCGCGTGAAGATGCCTTCGCCTTGGCGGTACCGCGCGTCGCGGGCGCGACCTGGTATCCTCTCGTGCGCGAGGCCGGGGCCGAGCTGCACCTCGTCGCCGGAACCGGCGAAGCCGCGCGCTTGGCGCGCGTTTGGCGTCCCGATCTGCTGCACACGCACTTCTTCAGTTGGGAAGCGGCGCTGACGCTCAAGCTGTGGAACCAGCCGGCGCGCATCTTCTGGCACACGCACTCGACCTCGTTGCGCGACGGACGCGTCCGCAGGGACGCGAAAAGCCTCGTCAAGTACCGCCTCATCGGAGCGCGCGTCGAGCGCTTCGTCGCGGTCTCGCACGCGGTCGGCGAGGAGCTCGTCGTGCGCGGCGCGCCGCGCGCCCGGGTCGTCGCGGTCCACAACGGCGTCGACGCCGTGCGCTTCGCCCCGGCGAGCCCGGCCGCGCGAGCTCGAGCGCGGGCCGACTTGGGACTCGGCCCGAAGCCGGCGATCCTGTTCTTCGGCCGCGACCCGCACCTCAAGGGCGCCGACGTGCTGTGCGGCGCGCTGGCAAGCCTCCCGGACGCGACGGTCGTCACGGTCGCGACGCCCCCCGAGGCGCGCGCCGCGCTCGAACGGCACGCGCGCGTCGTCGCGATCGAGCGCAGCGAGGACCCGCGCGCGCTGTTCGCCGCTGCCGACGTGCTGGCGCTTCCCAGCCGCGGCGAAGGTTACCCGTTCACGCTCGTCGAGGCCGCGCTCTCCGGCTTGCCGGTCGTCGCCAGCGACCTGCCGGCCCTGCGCGAGACCGGCGCGGGCCGCGCCGGCGTCACCTACGCCGCCGTCGGCGACGCGCCCGGCCTCGGCGCCGCCTTGCGCGCCGCGCTGGCCGGCGGACGCGTCAGCCCGAGCGTCCTGCCCGAGGATTCGCTCGAAGCTTGGGCCGCCCGCATCGAAGCACTTTATGGGGAGGGGTAACGCCGGTTTTAGAGATGGAGCGTAGCGCTCACCGTCAGGGAGGTGGGCTCGAGGCCGTAGCGCTCGTTGAAGGGCTGCAAGAACGGAGTCGAGAGCGACGCATTGTACTGGTTGGTGGCGTAGGGCAGGCCGTATCCCACCAAACCGTACGACTGCGCGTGGCTGTCGAAAACGTTCGAGACCGCCAGCGACAACACGAGTTGCTTCGAGACCGTCTGCGTGAGAGAGGCGTCGGCGTAGGCGTAGCCCGGCAGCTGCTGCGGATTGTTCGGGCCGACGGCATGCCCGTCGAGACGGAAATCGAGTCCCGACCGCGTCTCGAATTCAAGGCCGAGCGTCGCCTTCTGCAGCGGCACCTCGAAAGCTTGAATGCCGTTGACGAGCGTGGGATCGGTCATCAGCACGGAGGCGGGAAGATCGTTGAGGACGATCGACTGCACGTCGTATTCGTAGTTGACGGTGAAATGCGGCGACATCCGTGCCCGACCCGTGAGCTCGATGCCGCGGAGACGCGCGCTCGCGGCGTTGAACGACCGGTTGAGCGTGAACGTCACGGCGCCGGGAGCCGGCGACAAACCGCAGAACTCGCCGATTCGCGCCAACAGCGGCGGAACCGCTGAAGACGCAAGCAGCGAACCAGCGGCGAACTCGCCGGTGACGATGCGATTCGTGACGTTCGTGTCGTAGATCGTCAGGCCGAGGGTCGACTCGCTCCCAAAGTGATGGTCGTAGCCGAGCTCGAGAGCGGAGCCCGTCTCGGGCGAGAGGTTCGCAGGGGGGCCCGAGCCCACGTCGACCGTCGCCGGCGCGCTCGCCGTGGCACGCGCGATCGCGCCGCAATCGGGATTGAGCGCGCCGACCGGCAGCAGGTCGACGCGGTCCGCCTGCAAGCCGGGCTCGTCGGTCGAACGTCCGGCGGAAAGGCGCAGGGCGTCGCTCGCCGTCGGCCGGTAGACGAGCGAGAGCTGCGGATCGAAGTGCGTCAGCGGATCGATGCTCGACCGTTTCAACCAGGCGTAGGCGATGAGCGAGAGTTTCGTGGTCGGCGAGAAGATGTCGCGCACGAAAGCACTCTGGTCGATTCGCACGGCGGGGGCGTCGTCCCAGAGCGCCGTGCCGTCCGGCGTCGTTTCGTCGCCGCTCAGCGTTTGACGGAGCCAGGAGAGGCCGAAACCGAACGCGTTCGCCGGCCCCGTGAGCTCGTCGCTGAAACGCACGCCCTGCGTCGACCAGCGATCGAGGAAAGCGTCGAGCGGGCCGTTGACCGGCGAAGCGTCGCGATGGTACAGCTCGGCGTACTCATCCGTAAAGGCATCGAGCGCCAAGGCGCTCTTGCCGGCGGTGCTCGCTATGCGGAGGTCGTAGTCCTGGTTGCGCAAGGCCTGCCAGGCACCGGGGCCGCCGCCGGCCGGCCCCGAAGCGGCGGCCGCATAGGCGCCCGGCGTGATGCACGACGGCCCGGTATCCGTCGTGACGAGCACCCCGTGCGGGCAGCTTGCCGCTGCACCGACCGGCGCGTTGGCCAGGGTGTAGTCGTACGGGTTGAAATCGTTGTCGCCTTCGCCCGTCTTGTCGGCCCACGAGGTCGCGTCGTAGGCAGAGAAGGTGATCTTCGTGCTCGGCATCGGGGCGTACACGAGCTTCGCGAGCTCGTTGCGCAGCACGTAGTCGCCGGAGACCGGGTACGTCAGCTGAGCGAGCGTTTGGCTCGTGAAATCGGTTCCGCGGAGACCCGTCTGCGCGATTGCGCCGCCGGAGAACAGCCCGTACGTCCCCTCGACTCCGTGGACGAGCGCGTAGCCGAGCTTGTCCGAAGTTCCGGTTGCGCGAAGGGCCGTAAGCGCGCGGCCCTGCGTTCCCAAACCCTGCTGCACCGTGACTTCCGGATGTTCGGTCGGCTCCAAGGTGCGCAGGTCGACGGTTCCGCCGATCGAGTCGCTGCCGATCAACCCGTTCCCTCCGCTGCCGAAGGTCACGTCGACGTCGCGCAGCGCGAAATACGGCGCATCCTGGAAGTTGAAGCCGGCGATCGTGCCGTCGGTGTCGGGCCCGCTCGAGAGGACTCCTACCGGGCCGATCGGATGCCCGTCGAGGAGCGTCTGGCTCTCGCCGGGACGCAGCCCCCGCAGGCTGACGTAGGCGTCGCCCCCCGGTGCCAGCGAGTCGCCGGAGACGCCGACGCCGCCGAGTTCGTGGAGGGCATCGGCGACCCGCAGCGCTCCTGTGCTCGCGAGAGACTGTTGGGAGACGCTCTGACCTGACGACGGGTTGGCGCGGCCGCTCGAGCGCGAGACGGCGCCGCCGATCTCGTGCAAACCGTCGTCTCGCGTCAGGACGATGCCGACGGCGCGAGGACGATCCGCCGCGAACGCAAGCGTCACCGACGCCGTGCGGTATCCGCGCGCCGCCACGACGAGCCGATAGCGTCCTGCGGGCGGCGCGGCCAAAACGAACGCGCCGCTCTGGTCGCTCGTAGCCGAAATCCGCGAGCCGTCCGTCTCCTCCAGCGTGATGACGGCACCCGCGACCGGCGCGCCGTCCGCAGCGTCGCGCACCTCGCCGCTCACGGCTCGGGCGGTTTGGTCGGCGTGTGCGCGCGTCGTCAACGGAGCGAATGCCGCCGCGAGCATCGCCAAGAGCAGCGTGCTCCGCCGGAGCGCCGGCAACCCCAAGACAAGTACGTTTTTCAGCCGTTGCATGCTCGCCGCGAATGATGTGTTTCGGTGCACCGGGAGCTGCCGCAGCGAGCCCCAGAGGGTGGCTTCTCTCCTTTGATCGGCCGTTCTCCATCCCGCGCCACGGTATACCGTGCTACGGACGCCGCCCGAACCGCAACTTCCGCTCGCCTGGGCTGCTTTCGACCGTATCGTCGCGATCATGGAGCGCTGCGGCAAACCGCCCCGCTCCGCCACCCGGCGACGCGCCGGCAACCGAGCCAGATCGTCTCCTCCTGAACCTTTGCCTTCGGCGCTGCCGGCGGGGCGCGAGGGCGCGGCGGAGGGACCTCGAACAGGAGGCGGGCTGCCTCCGGAGGATCGTCCCGTGTCCCGCTCTCGTGCCCTCGCGGGCTCTCTGTGCCTTGGAATCGGCCTCGCCGTCCTGGTTTTCGCGCTCTTCTCGGGCTGGTTCACGCACGCGGTCGCGCCGCTCACGATGGCCGCCGTGAACGCCAAGGCAGAGCAGGACGTCGCCGCGGCCTTCGGCGGAAAGCGGCGCCTCAACGTGCTCGTGCTCGGCAACCAGGCAGATGAAGGAACCTCGGACACGCTCATCCTGGCCCACCTCGACCTCGACCGGCACAGCGCGACACTCGTCTCGATCCCGCGCGACACATGGGTCGCGGTCGCCGGCCACGGGCACATGAAGGTCAACAGCGTCATCGGCGTAGGCGGCGCGAAGCTTTCGGCGAGCGTGGTCGGCAAGATGACGGGAGCGCCGATCGACGCGACGATGGTCGTCCAGCCCGAAGGCGCCAAGCAGCTCGTCGACGCCATGGGCGGTCTCAACGTCAACGTCGAGAAGACGATGGACTACGACGACAACTACGGCGACCTGCACATCCATCTGAAGGCGGGCGAGCAATACCTGACCGGCGGCCAAGTCCTGGAATACATGCGTTTCCGCCACGACGCGGAGGGAGACTTCGGCCGCATGCGGCGCCAGCAGCAGGTCGTGCGCGAGATCGCGCACGAGATGGCCCAGCCCTCGCAGTGGTCGAAGCTGCCGCGATTGGTCGCCCTCGGCCGCAAAGACGTGCAAACGGAACTCAGCGACCAACAGCTCAGCGCCTTGATCGAGGCCTACCACAGCGTCGCTCAGGACGACGTGCGCACGCTGACGCTGCCGTCACGAGTCGGCTGGGTGGGCGATGCCTCGGTCGTCTTCGTCGACGAGCGCTGGGCGAGATTCGTCGGCGAGATCCTCTGTTCGCCGAAGGCGCCGCCTCAGGACGTCGTGCTCGTGGCCAACGCGACGGGTTTGACGGACCTCGACAAAGTGATCGTCGGCGCCCTTCGCGGCGGTGGCTGGAACGTCCAGACCTTCATCGACCAGCCGGCCAACGTGGCCAGCGAGATCGTCGGGTCGTCACCGACCGCCGACCGGCTCGAGCGCGTTTTCGGGATCGCCAACCGCCGCTCGGGCAAGGCGACCGTGATCAAGCTGGGGACCGATCTCGCACCCGAGGAGAGTTGACCAGCACCTAAGTGCGAAAAGTTTCCCCAAAAAGGCAACCATTTTGACGGCACTTGCATTATAGTAGCCGTACCGAACGAACCGGCGGCGTCGCACTCGTTCGGTTGTCGTACGAGTCGTGTCCCGAAATCCGGCGCAAAGCGCCTCTCGAGTTCAGGTACATCACGCGTGTCTTCACACCCCGCGGCGCCATGGAGTACCGATGTACACTGACGAGAAGTTGACCTGCACGGAGTGCGGAGCACCTTTCAACTTTAGCGCGAGCGAGCAGGAATTCTTCGCCGCTAAGGGTTTCACGAACAAGCCGAGCCGTTGCCCCGACTGCCGAGCCGCCCGCAAAGCGCAGCGTGGCGGCGGGGGCGGCGGATCGTACTCGGGCGGAGGCGGCGGTGGCCGCCAGCGCGAGATGTTCCAGGCAACCTGCAGCCAATGCGGCAAGGTCGCCGAGGTTCCGTTCCAGCCGCGTGGCGACAAGCCGGTTTACTGCCGCGATTGTTTCACGTCGCGGCAATCGTACCGCTAAGGGCTAAACGCCCTTATGGTCCCAGAGCGCATGCCCGCCGGGCATGCGCTTTTTTTTCTTACCGGCCGCAAGGCCTCTCAAGGGGCAAGGGTGTATAGCTCGTTCCTAAGCTATTACTTCATCGGAAATTCATCAGACGCGCACGTCCTGGTTGCAGACTGAATCAACCCCAACTTACAAGCTCTGTCACCCCGCCTTTAGGAAAGGTCCGAGCCATGGCGACTCTCACGAACTTCCAGGTGCAGCCTGGGTTGTCGGCCCCGGCAGCATCAGCGCCAACGGTCGCCGATCCGGCGCCACTGGGCCTGGCAGCGTTCGCACTCACCACCTTCGTTCTCTCCAGCGTCAACGCCGGTCTCGTCCCCAAGGGCGCCGAGCCGGTCGTCTTCGGTCTCGCCGCAGCCTACGGCGGGATCGCGCAGTTCGCTGCCGGCATGTGGGAATTTCAGCGTAAGAACACGTTCGGCGCGACGGCGTTCACGTCGTACGGCGCGTTCTGGATCTCGTTCGCACTGCTGGTCACGCTCTACATCGGCAAGATACCGCCCGAAAACATCCCGGTCGCAGTCGGCCTGTTCTTGCTCGCGTGGAGCCTCTTCACGACCTACATGACGATCGAAGCCCGCAAGCACGCGAAGCCGGTCTTCATCACCTTCGTGCTGCTGACCCCGACGTTCTACTTGCTCGCATTCGGCGCGCTGTTCGGCATCCCGGCACTCTCGCAGTTCGGCGGCTACCTCGGAATCCTCACCGCCTTCGCCGCGTGGTACGCCTCCTACGCCAGCCTCTCAAAGGCAGGCTGAACCCCCTCCCCTCGCTCCCCGATCGCGATGAAGCGCCCGCAAGGGCGCTTCATTCACTTTCCGGCACCGGCCGAGGTCCGGCGAGGTGCGAACCGAAGGCGCAACGCCATGGACGCCGAGGCTCAACGACTGATCGACGAGCTCGCCTTGACCGCGCATCCCGAAGGCGGCTTCTTCCGTGAAATCTTTCGCAGCACCGCTCAGGTCGTCGACCGGCTGGGGCGGCGGCGCAGCGCGCTGACCGTCATCTATTTTCTGCTCAGCGCCGAAGCCCACTCCACCTGGCACCGGCTCGCCTCCGACGAGACCTGGCACTTCGCTTGCGGCTCGCCGCTGCAGCTCGAGCTCATCTCGGAGCGCGGCGAGCACGAGATCTTCCGCCTCGCCTCCGGCGGCCCTTGGGAGGCGACGATCCCGGCGGGCAGCGCGTTCGCGGCCCGCGTCGCGGACGGAGGCGGCTACTCGCTGGTGAGCTGCTGCGTCGCGCCAGGCTTTGAATTCGCGGACTTCACGCTGCTCGACAGTAAAATGCTGATAGATGCATTTCCCCGGCACGCTGCGGCGATCCGGCGCTACGCGCGGCCGCCGCTCGAGTAGCTCAGGGAGCGGGAACGTACAGATCGGCGCCCCGCTCGATGAACTCGGCCGACTTCTCGGCCATCCCGCGCTCAGCGAACTCGCGCACCTCTTGCGTGATCTTCATCGCGCAGAAATGCGGTCCGCACATCGAGCAGAAGTGGGCGACCTTCGCACCCTCGGCCGGCAGCGTCTCGTCGTGGAAGGCCCGGGCGGTCTCGGGATCGAGCGAGAGATTGAACTGGTCCTCCCAGCGGAACTCGAAGCGCGCGCGGGAGAGGACGTCGTCCCAGTGCCGCGCGCGGGGATGTCCCTTGGCCACGTCGGCCGCATGTGCCGCGATCTTGTAGGCGATGACGCCGTCCTTGACGTCCTGCTTGTCGGGCAGGCCGAGGTGCTCTTTCGGCGTCACGTAACAGAGCATCGCCGTGCCGTACCAGCCGATCATCGCCGCACCGATGGCGCTGGTGATGTGGTCGTAGCCCGGCGCGACGTCGGTCGTCAGCGGCCCCAGCGTGTAGAACGGAGCCTCCTTGCAGACCTCCAGCTGGCGGTCCACGTTCTCCTTGATCAGGTGCATGGGAACGTGGCCGGGGCCCTCGATCATCGTCTGCACGTCGTGCTTCCAGGCGATCGCCGTCAGCTCGCCGAGCGTGTCGAGCTCGCCGAACTGCGCCTCGTCGTTCGCGTCGGCCAAGCATCCGGGACGCAGCCCGTCGCCAAGCGAGAACGTGACGTCGTACGCCTTCATGATCTCGCAGATCTCTTCGAAGTGCGTGTAGAGGAAGTTCTCCTCGTGGTGCGCGAGGCACCACTTGGCGAGGATCGAGCCGCCGCGCGAGACGATGCCGGTAAGGCGCTTGGCGGTCAGCGGAATGTAGCGCAGCAGCACGCCGGCATGGATCGTGAAGTAGTCGACGCCCTGCTCCGCCTGCTCGATCAAGGTGTCGCGGTAGAGCTCCCAGGTCAGCTCTTCGGCTTTGCCGCCGACCTTTTCCAGCGCCTGGTAGATCGGCACCGTGCCGATCGGCACCGGGGCGTTGCGCAGAATCCACTCGCGCGTCTCGTGGATGTTCTTGCCCGTCGAGAGGTCCATGACGGTATCCGCACCCCAGCGCGTCGCCCAGGTCATCTTCTCGACCTCTTCCTCGATCGTCGAGGCGACCGCCGAGTTGCCGATGTTGGCGTTGATCTTGACCAGGAAGCTGCGCCCGATGATCGCGGGCTCGAGCTCGGGATGATTGACGTTGGCAGGCAGGACGGCCCGGCCGCGCGCCAGCTCGTCGCGTACGAACTCGGGCTCGACGCCCTCGCGGAGCGCGACGAACTCCATCTCGGGCGTCACCATGCCGCGCCGAGCGTAGTGCATCTGCGTGACGTTCGCGCCCGGCTTGGCTTTGCGCGGACGGCGGCTCGACTTGAAGCGCAGCGCCTCGATTTCGGGCATGGCCTCGCGGCCGCGGCGATAAAGCGAACTGGGGCGGGCGAGCTCCAACGTGTCGGCGCGGCCCTCGATCCAAGGCCCGCGCAGGGCAGCCAGCCCCCGGTGCACGTCGGTCGCGATCTCGGGATCCGTGTAAGGTCCGCTCGTATCGTAGAGCACGTGGCTCTCGCCGTTGGTCAGCGATATCCGGCGCACCGGAACGCGGAGCGTGGGGTCGCTGCCCACGAGGTACGCCTTGCGCGCACTCCCATTTCGTTCCAAAGACTCGACGGTCGCAGCCATTCCCAGAACCTCCGGCCGCCGCTCCGTCTCTCCCTACGCCGGCATCATCCGGATCAGGTTCGACGGTCGGCGACGAACATCGCCCTCTCAGCCCGTCACGCAGGCTCCCGTGAGGATTCCCTCACGATACGCGGGCGACGCAACCCTGTCAACGACCCCAGCCGCCGGGGTACGCGACGCCGAAGCCGAACCCAGCCGCGATTTGCCGTATTTCTTCCTGTTCGGCGCGCAGCTTGCCGTGGGCGCCGCAGCACTCTTCGCGCGGTTGGCGCTGCATGGTGCGGGGCCCCTGGCGGTCTCGGCGGGCCGCTTGCTTCTCGCCGCGCTCGTCATGCTGCTCCTCACGCGGCCGGCGAAGATCGGCCGCCGGGCCGAGCTCGCGTTCGCGCTCGCGGGCGCGATCCTCGCGCTGCATTTCGCGACCTGGATCGGCTCGCTGCGCTACACTTCGGTCGCCATCTCGACGCTGCTGGTGTGCACCGTCCCGCTCTGGACCGAGCTCTACGATTGCGCGTCCGAACGGCGGCTGCCCGCACCCGCGTACTTCGTCTCGCTGGCGCTGGCGCTGGGGGGAGTCGCGACGATCTCCGCGGAGCATGCGGCACCCGCTCCGGTCCCCGGACACGCGCTGCTCGGGGGCGCGCTCGCGCTCCTGGGCAGCGTCGCGATGGGGGCGTATCTCATCATCGTGCGCAACGTCGGCGCGCAGCCCGCGCACGGGCGGCCGCTCCCGACGCGGCAGATCGTGGCGCGCACGTACGCCTGGGCCGCGCTCGCACTCGTCCTGCTCGCGGCGGCGGCACGCCAGCCACCGCCCTCGGCAAGCGACACGAGCGCGTGGCTCGGCATCGCGGCGATGGCGCTGATCTCGCAGTTGCTCGGCCACACCGGGCTGAACGCGGCGTTGCGCACCTTCTCGCCGAGCACGGTCGGATTCGCGACGCTGCTCGAGCCGGTCATCGCGGCGCTCCTCGCCGCCCTCTTCTTGAACGAGCCGCTCACGCTCTTGACCGTCGCGGGAGGCTCGCTGGTCCTGCTCGCCGTAGCCGTGACGCTGCGTTACGCGCCGTCGCGCGAACTCTCGATCGAACCCTGACGATCCCGCCGAGCAAGGGCGCGAGCGGATTCGCCGCCAAGCTGATCCGGTACGTGTCCGTTCACGAAGGCACCGAAGGACGTTCGTCAACCTATGACGCCTGAGACCGCGCGCATCGACCGTCTCGCCCACGGCGGCGAAGGCGATCCCTTCGGCTTCTTGGGGATGCACCGCACCCCGGACGGCGGGCTCGTCGTGCGGGCGATCCGCCCCAACGCCGACGCGCTCGAGTTGATCGACGCGCGAAGCGGCGAGGTCGCGGGGGCCTTCCGCAAGGTCCATCCCGAAGGCGTCTTCCGCTTGGAGTTTCCCGGACTCGAGCCCTTTCCGTACCGGCTCCGCGAGATAGCCGGCGATTCCGCCTTCGAGTTCGACGATCCGTACCGTTTCGGCAAGGTCCTCGGCGATCTCGACACGTGGCTCATCGGCGAAGGCAATCACCTCCGGCTGTGGGAGGTGCTCGGCGCGCACCTGCGCGAGATGGAAGGCGTGCGCGGCACGACCTTCGCGGTCTGGGCCCCCAACGCGCGCCGGGTCAGCGTCGTGGGCGATTTCAACCTTTGGGACGGGCGCGTCCATCCGCTGCGCTTTCGCGCCGAATGCGGCGTGTGGGAACTCTTCATCCCGCAAGAGCTCGCCGAGAACCACTACAAGTACGAGATCATCGGGCCGGCGGGCAACGTCCTTCCCCTGCGATCCGACCCCGTCGGCTTCGCGCACGAGCTGCGCCCCGGAACCGCGTCGATCGTGAAGGCTCCGACCGCGCACGCCTGGAGCGACGCCCAGTGGATGGAGCGGCGCGGCGAATCCTCGCGGCGCGACCGGCCGGTCGCGATCTACGAGGTCCATCTCGGCTCGTGGCGGCGCAAAGGCAATCACGGCGAGTATTGGCTGAGCTATCGCGAACTGGCCGACACGCTCTTGCCCTACGTGCGCGATCTCGGCTTCACCCACATCGAGCTCATGCCGATCACCGAATACCCCTTCGACGGCTCCTGGGGCTATCAGACGACCGGCATGTTCGCGCCGACGAGCCGGCACGGTTCGCCGGATGAATTCCGCGCGTTCGTCGACCGCGCGCACGCCGAAGGGATCGGGATCATCCTGGACTGGGTCCCCGGTCATTTTCCGGCCGACACCCACGGCCTCGTCAACTTCGACGGAACGCATCTGTACGAGCACATGGACCTGCGCAAGGGCTTCCACTTCGAGTGGGGGACGTTCTCGTACAACCTGGGCCGCAACGAGGTCTCGAACTTCCTGATCTCGAGCGCTCTCTTCTGGCTCGCCGAGTATCACATCGACGGTCTGCGCGTCGACGCCGTCTCCTCGATCGTTTACCTCGACTACGGCCGCAAGCACGGCGAATGGCTGCCCAACGCCTACGGCGGCAACGAAAACCTCGAAGCGACGGCGTTCCTGCGCCGCTTCAACGCGACCGTGTACCGCGAGTTCCCCAGCGCCATGACGATCGCCGAAGAGTCGACCGCGTTCCCGATGGTATCGTGGCCGGTCGATTCGGGCGGCCTCGGCTTCGGCTACAAATGGAACATGGGCTGGATGCACGACACGCTCCGCTTCTTCTCGGTCGATCCGCTCTATCGCGGGTACCACCTCGGCGAGCTGTCGTTCGGAATCTGGTACGCCTGGACCGAGAACTTCATCCTTCCGTTCTCCCACGACGAAGTCGTCCACCTCAAACACTCGCTGCTCGGCCGCATGCCGGGCGACGACGAGCCGCGTTTTGCGAGCCTGCGGGCGCTCTACGCCTTCCTGTACGCCCACCCCGGAAAGAAGCTGCTCTTCATGGGCAGCGAGTTCGCGCAGGAAGGCGAGTGGAGCGAGGCGCGCAGCCTGGACTGGTACCAGCTCCACGACGACCCCCAGCGCCAAGGGGTGCAAGCTCTCGTCCGCGATCTCAACCGGCTCTATCGCGAGTCGCCCGCGCTCTATCGCGGCGACGCCGAACCCGCCGGCTTCGAATGGATCGACTTCACCGACTGGACGAACGTCGTCATCTCATTCCTGCGCCGCGATCCGCAGAGCGGCGCGTTCCTCGTCGTCGTCCTCAACGCCAGCGGCCTGGAGCACCGCAACTACCGGATCGGCGTGCCGCAGGGCGGTAACTACCGGGAGCGGCTGAACACCGACGCCTGGATCTATCACGGGCGCAATCGCGGCAACATGGGCCTCGTCAGCGCGCAGGAATCCGGCGCGCACGGCCGGCCCTTCTCGCTCGAGCTGTTTCTGCCCCCGCAGTCGGTGCTGGTACTCGAGCCCGCATGATCGCAGCCCACGGCCCGGTCGTCGAGGTCGGCGAACCGTATCCCCTCGGCGCGACGTGGGATGGGAAGGGCGTCAACTTCGCGCTTTTCTCCGCCCACGCGGAAAAGGTCGAACTCTGCTTGTTCGACGCACGCGGGCGCCGCGAGCTCCACCGGATCGTGCTCCCCGCGTACACGGATCAAATCTGGCACGGTTACCTCTCCGACGCGCGCCCCGGCCTGCGCTACGGCTACCGCGTCTACGGGCCGTACGATCCCGCTCGCGGACATCGCTTCAACAACAACAAGCTGCTGATCGACCCCTACGCGAAGGCGCTTTCGGGCGCGATCCGCTGGAGCGACGTGCATTACGGCTACCGCCTCGGCACGCCGCGCGGCGATCTGACCTTCGACCGGCGCGACAACGCTTCGGGAATGCCGAAGTCGGTGGTGGTGGACACCGCCTTCACCTGGGGCGACGATCGCCCGCCGCACACGCCCTGGCACAGCACGATCGTCTACGAGCTGCACGTGCGCGGCTATACGATGCAGTTTCCAGGCTTGCCCGCGCCGATGCGGGGAACGTTCCTGGCGCTCTCGGCGCCGGCCGTGCTCCAGTACTTGCAGCGCCTGGGGGTCACCGCGGTCGAGCTGCTGCCGATCCACGCCTTCGTCGACGACCGGATGCTGATCGAGCGGCGGCTGCGCAACTATTGGGGCTACAACTCGATCGCCTTCTTCGCGCCGCATCCGCTCTATCTGAGCACCGAGAGCGTGCACGAGTTCAAGACGATGGTCAAGCATTTCCACGATGCCGGGATCGAAGTGATCCTCGACGTCGTGTACAACCACACGGGCGAGGGGAGCGAACGCGGCCCGACGCTCTGCTTCCGCGGAATCGACAACCGCTCGTATTACCGCCTCGCCTCCGACCCGCGCTTCTACGACGACGTGACCGGGACGGGGAACACCCTCAACCTCGACCACCCGCGCGTGCTGCAGATGACGATGGACTCGCTGCGCTACTGGGCCGGCGACATGCGCGTCGACGGATTCCGTTTCGACCTCACGCCGGCGCTCGCGCGCGACTCCCATGGATTCCAGCGCAACAGCGCCTTTTTCAAGGCCGTCGCGCAAGACCCGGTCCTCTCGCGCGTCAAGCTCATCGCCGAACCGTGGGACATCGGCTTGGGCGGATACCAGGTCGGGAACTTTCCGCCGGGCTGGTCCGAGTGGAACGATAAATTCCGAGACTCGGTGCGCCGCTTCTGGCAGGGCAACGACGGTACCATCGGCGAGCTCGCCTCGCGTCTGACCGGCTCCAGCGATCTTTTCGAGCACGACGGCCGCCACGTCCGGTCCTCGGTCAACTTCGTGACCGCACACGACGGCTTCACGCTCGAGGACCTCGTCAGTTACAGCCACAAGCACAACGAAGCCAACGGCGAGAGCAACCGCGACGGCACCAACAACAACATCAGCTGGAATTGCGGCGTCGAAGGGCCGACCGACGATCCGGCGACCGACGGCCTGCGGGCCCGGCAGAAGCGGAATCTCCTCGCGACCCTGCTGCTCTCGCAAGGCGTGCCGATGATGCTGGCCGGCGACGAACGCAGTAAGACCCAGCTCGGAAACAACAATCCGTATTGCCAAGACAATCCGCTGACGTGGCTGGACTGGGCGCCTCCAAGCGATCCTGACCTGATCGAGTTCGCGCGCGGCTTGATCCACCTGCGCAAGACGAGCACCGCGTTCCAGCGCGAGTCGTTCTTTCACGGCGTCGTGCTGCCCGATCGTTCGCGCAAGGACGTCGCTTGGATGCGCCCCGACGGTCGCGAGATGAACGAGGGCGACTGGTTCAACCCCCGGCTGCGCGTCGTCGGCCTGATGTTCGGCGACGAGCAGCCCGCCCACGAGGACCGCCTGTTCCTGCTGTACTTGAACGCGCACGATCACGAGATCGAGCTGACGCTGCCGGCCCGCCAAGGCGGGTGGGAGCTGCTCGTCGACACCGCGGGCGATCCGCGCGGCAACGTCTTCCTGCCGATCGCGCGCGAGCGCGCCCACACGATGGAGCCGCGCTCGCTCATCCTCTTCCACACGCGCGAGCGCGTCCAGCCATGAAGAAGCGCACGGCCGCGACGGCCTTTCTCCCGGCGAAGCTGGAGCAGGGGCGCGCGTGGGGCCTCGCGGTCAACCTCTACACCTTGCGCTCGAAGCGCAACTGGGGCATCGGGGATTTCACCGACCTGCGCGGCTTCGTGCGCCTGGCGCTCGCACTCGGCGCGGATTTCGTCGGCGTCAATCCGTTGCACGCGCTGCACTACAACGATCCGGGTGCGGCGAGCCCGTACTCGCCGACGAGCCGCTTCTTCCTCAACCCGATCTACATCGACGTCGAGGCCGTCCCCGAGTTCGATCACGACGACCCGCGCGCGGCCGCGCTGCGCGGGCGCGTCGGCTCGGCGCAGTTCGCCGAAGCGCTGGCTGCCTTGCGCGAGACGCCGCTGGTCGAATACGTGCGGGTCGCACGCGCGAAGTGGTCGGCCCTCGAGGAGCTCTACGGCGCGTTCCGGCTGCGGCGCGGCGCTCGCGCAGCCGCCTTTCGCGACTTCTGCGAAGCGGGAGGTCCGCGCCTCGAGCGCTTCGCCGTCTACGAGGCGCTCGGCGAACGCTTCGCCCGCGCGCGGAGCGGCGCGAACGGCTGGCCTTCCTGGCCGGCCGAGTACCAAGACGTGCGGAGCGAGGCCGTCAAGGCCTTCGCGGCGCGAAACCGGCGGCGCGTCAACTACTTCAAATACCTGCAATGGATCGCCGACGAGCAGTTGGCGGCCGCGGCGAACGCCGGCTCGGAGATGAGCATCGGGCTCTACCGCGACGTCGCGGTCGGCGTGGCTCCAGACAGCGCCGACGTCTGGTCGGACCGAAGCGCCTACGTGCTCGACGAGACGGTCGGCGCGCCGCCCGACCCGCTCGGCCCGCTCGGCCAGAATTGGGGACTCCCGCCGCCCGTTCCGAGCGCGATGCTGGGCGGCGGGGCTGCGTCGTTCGCCGAGCTCCTGCGCTCGAACATGCGGCATGCCGGCGCGCTGCGCCTCGACCACGCGATGGCGCTGACGCGTCTTTTCCGCATCCCGCAAGGCCGGCCCGCAAGCGAAGGCGCGTACGTCGCCTATCCCTTCGACGAGCTGCTGGCGATCGTCGAGGCCGAAAGCGTTCGCGCTCGCTGCGTCGTCGTCGGCGAGGACCTCGGCAACGTCCCAGAAGGCTTCCGCGAGCGCATGGAACGGGAACGCATCCTTTCGTACCGGCTGCTCCTCTTCGAGCGCGAGTTCGACGGCGCGTTCAAATCGCCCGAAGCCTATCCGCGCCTCGCGCTCGCGACCGGGACGACCCACGATCTTCCCACGCTGCCCGGTTGGGCGCTGGGACGCGACATCGAGGCGCGGGTGCGGATCGGGCTCCTCCCCGCGGAGACCGCGGCGAGAGCTCGGGCCGAGCGGCGCGTCGATGCGTCCCGGCTGATCGACGCGCTGGCTCGCCACGGCGAGCTCGACCGGGAATCCTTCCAACGGCTCCACGCCGCGATCGACGCCCGCAGCGCCGAGCCTGCGAGCTACGCTCCGCTCGTCAGCGCAGCCTACCGTTACCTGGCCGACACGCCGGCCCGGCTCATCCTCGTCCCGCTCGACGACGCGCTTTGCACGTTCGATCAAGTCAATCTGCCGGGAACTTCCGGCGAGTATCCGAATTGGCGCCGCAAGCTAGCGCCCGGTCTCGACGGCATAGCGGTCGACGTGCTCGTCGAAGCCATTGCAGCCCAGGTTCGGGCCAGGGTGACGCAAGAACCCGATCGCCACTCCGCTCAGAGGGAGGAAGTCTCTACATGAAAGCCGTCGTGATGGCCGGTGGCGAAGGTTCGCGGCTCCGCCCACTCACCTCGCGCCGGCCCAAGCCGCTCGCGCCGGTCGCAAACAAGCCCGTGATGGAGCACATCGTCGATCTTCTGCGACGTCACGGCTTCACCGAGATCATCGCCACGCTGCACTATCTCGCCGACGAAATCGAAAGCTACTTCGGCGACGGATCCGACTTCGGCGTGAGCATGGAGTACGTCGTCGAGGACTCGCCGCTGGGCACGGCCGGTGCCGTCAAACTGGCCGCGACGTCGATCGGCAACGAGCCCTTTCTCATCATCTCGGGCGACGCGCTCACCGACCTCGATCTCACCGCGCTGGTCGCCGATCACAAGCGCACCGGCGCCGCCGCGACGATCGTGCTGCAGCGCGTCGCCAATCCGCTCGAGTTCGGGGTCGTCATCGTCGACGACGAGAACCGCATCGTCCGCTTCCTCGAGAAGCCTTCGTGGGGCGAGATCTTCTCCGACACGATCAATACGGGCATCTACGTCCTCGATTCGAGCGTGCTCGGCATCATGGAGAAGGGCAAGGCCTACGACTTCTCGCGCGACATCTTCCCCCGGCTGCTCCACGACGGAAAGCTGATCCAGGGTTATATCACCGACGACTATTGGACCGACATCGGCAACCTTCAGCAATACCAACAGGCCAACTACGACGCGCTCGCCGGTACCGTCCGCCTGGAGATCCCCGGCACGCAATCCGAGCCCGGCATCTGGCAAGGCGAAGGCTGCCGCATCAACTCCGAGGCGCGTCTGATCGCGCCGGTCATCCTGGGACGCAACGTCGTCGTCGAGGCGGGGGCGGTCGTCGGCCCGGAGACGGTCGTCGGGAACGCCTCGATCGTCGCCAGGAACTCGCAGCTCCACCGGACCGTCGCCTGGGCCGACTCCTACTTCGGCGAATCGAGCTCGCTCGACGGCTGCACCATCGCCGACCGCAACATCGTCAAGGACCACGTCAACGTCGGTGAAGGAACGGTCGTGGGCTCGGGCTGCACGCTCGGCAGCGGAGCCGTCGTTCGTCCCAACCTCAAGCTCTGGCCCGACAAGTCGGTGAGTTCCGGTGCGCTCGTCTCGATGTCGCTGGTCTACGGCATCAAATGGCCCGGCTCGCTGTTCGGCGCCGTCGGCGTGAGCGGCTTGGCGAACGTCGAGATCACGCCCGAGTTCGCGATGAAGCTCGGGCACGCGTTCGGTTCCCACCTCAAACCGAACCAAACCGTCATGACCAGCCGCGACGCGCATCCCGCGGCGCGCGTCATGAATCGCTGCATCATCTCGGGCCTGCTCTCGGTCGGCGTCCAGGTCGAAGACCTGCGCGCCATCCCGCTGCCGCTGGCGCGCTACGCGACGCGCATGGGCGGCGACGGCGGCGTGCACACGCGGGTCGATCCGAACGACCCGAACTCGCTGCTCATCGAGCTCTTCGACTCCAGCGGGATCAACATCGACAAGACGACGGAGCGGAAGATCGAGAACCTGTTCTTCCGCGAAGACTTCCGGCGGACCGGGATGGACGAGGTCGGGCTCCTCTCGTTCCCGGCGCGCACGCTGGAGCGCTACACCAGCGACATGCTGGGCGCGCTCAAGTCCAAGGCGCTGCAGGCCGCCAATTTCAAGGTCGTGGTCGACTACGGCTACGGCAACGCGGCGCTGGTCCTGCCGCGCGTCCTGGCGAGCCTGGGAGTCGACATCATCGCGCTCGACGCCTACTACGACGAATCCAAGGCGCGCACGTTCCGGCTCGACCGCGAGCGTTACCTCGAGCAGCTTCGCACCGTCACCCTGACCCTTGGTGCCGATCTCGGCGTGCTGGTCGACCACGACGGCGAGTCGTTCGCCTTGGTCGACGACCAGGGCCGCGTCATCGCCGGGAACCGCCTGCTGGCGCTCCTCACCCTCATGGTCGGCCGGGCCAAGAAGGGGGCGCGCATCGCGATTCCGATCACGACGCCGTCGGCGATCGAGAAGCTCGCCAAGTCGCTGGGCGCGAGCGTGACGCGGACCAAGAGCGACCGCCGCTCGATGATGGCGCTCGCCGATCAGGAGCGGGTGACGCTGGACTACGGCAGCGGCGTGAAGCAAGAGCCGATCTTCCCCGAGTTCCAGCCGGCCTTCGACGCGCTCTACGCGATCGTCAAGGTGATGGAGCTGCTCGCGCTCGAGGGCTGCAAGCTGCACGAGCTCGTCGACCTGCTTCCGTCGTGGTTCTTCCGGCACCGCACCATCGCGTGCCCCTGGGAGCGCAAGGGCGAGGTCATGCGCACCATCGTCGACGAGTACCAAGGCGGCGACGTCGAGCTCTTCGACGGCGTGCGCGTCAACGTCAACGGCGGATGGTTCCTGGTGCTCCCCGACGCCTCCGATCCGACCCTCAACGTCTACGCCGAAGGCCAGAACGGCGACGAGGCCGACCGTCTGATGGGCGACATCTCGCACCGCATCGAGTCGCTCGTCGACGCCTAGCGAACTCCCGCTCTATTCCTCGGACGCTTGCGCCTCGGACCGAGGGCCGCGAAAATTTCCATGCCGGCCGGCGCCCTGGGAGAATCGCAGCGCGCCCGCAGCGGCCTCGCCGCTCGCAAGCGTCGCCAGCCCGTGACGGAGCTCGTTCTGCATCGCTTCGCTCTCGGTGAGGCCCCACTGCTCGAGCACCGCGAGACGATCGTTCCGCAGGCAGAGCTGAGGAAAGGCGGCGATCTGCTTGGCCAGCTCGAGGGCCGCCGCGAGCGCCTGGCCGTTGGGCGCGATGCGGTTCACCAGCCCGACTCCCTTGGCTTCGATCGCGTTGACGGGACGTCCGGTGAGGATCAAGTCGAGCGCGAGGCTCTGTCCTATCAGCCGCGGCAGCCGCACCGTCCCCAGGTCGACCAGCGGCACGCCGAAGCGACGCGAGAACACGCCGAAGATCGCGTCGCTCGCGGCGACGCGCAAGTCGCACCAGAGCGCGAGCTCGAGACCGCCGGCGACGGCGTAACCTTCGATCGCGGCGATGACCGGCTTGGAGAGCTGCATGCGCGTCGGCCCCATCGGGGCCTGCGCGCCGTCCGTCACGAGCTTGAACTCGCCTTCGGCGGCCGCTTTGAGGTCGGCGCCGGCACAGAAGGTTCCGCCCGCACCGGTCAGGATCGCCACGTCGGCCTCCTGGTCGCCTTCGAAGCGCTCGAAGGCCTCGACCAGCGCTCGCGCCGTCGCTTCGTCGACGGCATTGCGCCGCTCGGGACGTTCGATCGTCACGAGCGCGACGCGCTCGTCGAGCCGGTACGAGACCGCATCGCTCATCCGCTCACCCGCCGCATCACGTAGCCGATCTTGAGCTCCAACGTTTCGAGGACGTGCCGCCAGAGATAGCGGTTTGCCGTCGCGTAGCCGGCCTGGCGCATCCGGTCGCCGCGACGGTCGTCCCCGTAGACGACGCGCAGGTACTCGGCCAGCTCGCGACCGTCCTCGGTGTCGCAGACGAGCGCGTTGACGAACGGCTCGGCGTACTCTTCGCCGGTCGCGCCGCAGACCGGCAGGCCGCCGGCGGCCATCACTTCGAGGCCGACCAGACCGAACGGCTCCTTTCCGCTGTTGGCCAGCACCGCGTCGGAGGCGACGTAGAGCGCCAGCAGCGACTCTTCGGGCAAGAACGCCTGGAGATGGATCACGTCGGCCCCGCTGGAGCCGAGCGCCGCCGCCAGCTCGTCGGCGTCGTCGCCGGCTGCCGTCACGCGCTCGACGCTCAGCCCGCGGTGGTAGGCGCGTCCGAAGACGACGTCGCCGTACGGCTCGCGGCCGCCGCGCGCCACCAGCTGCGGAGAGTACCCCATCGCGCGCAGCTCGGCCACGGCGTCGATCGCCTGCAGCCAATTCTTGTCGGGATCGAAGCGCCCGACCTTGATCAGCGCCGGCCGGCCGCGAAGCACCGCGCGAAACTTCGCGATCAGTTCGCGCGGCGGCCCATCCAGCAACGTTTCGTCGATGCCGTTGGGGACGACCAGGGCCGGGACGTCCCAGCGCCCGAGCTCGAATTTCATGTACTTGCTGACGGTCGTGACCGCCGCGACGCGCTGCAGCGCACCCCAATCGATCCGGTTGAAGCCATAGGTGTTGTTGGCGTTCCAGAGGATCGTGACCGAATCGCGCCAGCCGCGCCCGCGCAGGAGAGCGTCGAGGTGCAGGAGCGCGGGGACCGTCTGCCATTCCTCGCCGATGACCAGCACGCGCTCGCCGCGCACGCGCGCCGGAGCGACGATCTCGTCGGCCACGAACCACGGCACGCTCGCCGCGAAGTCGTTGACTTTGCCTTCTTCGCCGTCGTAGACCCCGTAGGGGTGGTAGGCCGAGATCCACTGGGACCAGCGCCGCAGCGTGACGCCGGGCGCGAACGCCTCGACGGCCGGCAGCGCGGGATCGCCGACGAAAAAGAGCGTCGTGTCGACCTCGGCGTCGCCGAGCGCGCGGGCAAATGCCGTCTCGCGCGTGCCGAGGCCGCCGATCGACGAATAGCGATCGGGTCCCTCGAACGACAGCAACGCTGCGTGTTTGTGGCCGGCCAGCATTACGGTTTTCCCTCCAAACTCCATCGACCCGGCACAGCGCCGATCGGCACGCGGAACCCGCCCAGCAAGGACGAAGCGGCTCCTACGCTTGGGCGCGCAACTGGCGCAGGACGTACTGCAGGATGCCGCCGTGCCGGTAGTATTCGGCCTCGTCGGGCGTGTCGATCCGCACCCGCACGCTGAACTCGACGACCTTCTCGTCGAAGCCGTAGCGCGTCGCGCGGACCCCGAGCGTGCTGCGCGGCGTCAGGCTCGCGGCGATCCCGGTGATGTCGTACACTTCCTCGCCGGAAAGGTCGAGGCTCTCGCGATTCTCGCCGGGCAGAAACTCGAGCGGCAGAATGCCCATCCCTATCAGGTTGCTGCGATGGATGCGCTCGAACGACTCGGCGATCACCGCCCGCACCCCGAGCAGCATCGGCCCCTTCGCCGCCCAGTCGCGTGACGAGCCCGAACCGTACTCCTTGCCGGCGATGACGAGCAACGGCTTCCCGTCCCGGCGGTAGCGCTCCGCGGCGTCGAAGATCGGCATCTGCGCGCCTTCGGGAAGATAGCGGGTCACGCCGCCCTCGACGCCCGGCACGAGCAAGTTGCGCAGGCGCACGTTGGCGAACGTGCCGCGGACCATCACTTCGTGGTTGCCGCGGCGCGCGCCGTACGAATTGAAGTCGGCCGGATCGACGCCCTTTTCGATCAGGTATTTCGCCGCCGGGCTGCTCTTGGCGATCGAGCCGGCCGGCGAGATGTGGTCGGTCGTGACGCTGTCGCCCAGCACGGCGAGCACGCGCGCGTCGACGATGTCGGCCGGAACCGCCGGCTCGGCCGGCATACCGTCGAAGTAGGGCGGCCGTTTGACGTATTCGCTGGCCGGATCCCAAGCGTAGAGATCGCCGGCGGGCACTTCGAGCGCGCGCCAGTTGTCGTCGCCGGCGAAGACGTCGGCATAGCGCTTGCGGAACATCGACTCGTCGAGCGAGCTCGCGATCGCCGCGTCGATCTCGGCGTTGCTCGGCCAGAGCTCGCGCAGGTAGACGGGCTTTCCCGCACGGTCGAGGCCGAGCGGCTCGCTCGTCAGATCGATGTCCATGCGCCCGGCAAGGGCGTAGGCGACGACCAGCGGCGGCGAGGCCAGATAGTTGGCTCGCACCTGCGGATGGATGCGGCCTTCGAAGTTGCGGTTGCCCGAGAGGACCGCCGCGACGATCATGTCGTGCTCGGCGACCGCGTGAGCGACTTCATCGGGCAGCGGGCCGCTGTTGCCGATGCAGGTCGTGCAGCCGTAGCCGACGAGATTGAAGCCGGCCGCATCGAGGTATCGCTGCAGGCCCGCAGCCTCGAGGTAGTCGCTGACGACCTTCGAGCCGGGCGCGAGGCTCGTCTTCACCCACGGCTTGCGCGTGAGGCCGCGCTCGGCCGCCTTCTTCGCGACGAGCCCCGCCCCGACGAGGACGGCCGGATTCGAGGTGTTCGTACACGAGGTGATCGCCGCGATCACGACCGCGCCGTCCGAAAGCTCGGTGTGCGGCCGGGCCGCGACCGCGGTCCCGCCTCCGCCCTCGCCTTCGAGCTGGGAAACCGCGAACTCCGAACCCTTCCCGTTGCCCTTGGCGCGCGCGCTCTGCCAATCGGCGAGCGCTTTGCCGAATTCAGCCTTCACGTTCGAGAGCGCGACGCGGTCCTGCGGCCGGCGCGGCCCGGCGAGGCTCGGGACGACGGTCGAGAGGTCGAGTTCCAGCGTATCGCTGAAGACGGGATCCGGCGAATCGGGCGTGCGGAAGAGCCCCTGGGCGCGCGCGTAGGCTTCGACCAGCGCGATCTGCTCGGCACTGCGGCCCGTCAGCTCGAGATAGGCGAGCGTTTGCGCGTCGATCGGGAACATCGCCACGGTCGAACCGTACTCGGGCGACATGTTGCCGATCGTGACGCGGTCGGCGACGCTGAGGCTCGAAAGCCCTGCACCGAAGAACTCGACGAATTTGCCGACGACGCCCTTCTTGCGCAGCAGCTGCGTGACCACCAGCACCAGGTCGGTCGAGGTGATGCCTTCCCTGAGCTTGCCGCTCAGACGAACGCCTACCACCTCGGGGATCAGCATCGTGATCGGCTGGCCGAGCATCGCCGCTTCGGCCTCGATGCCGCCGACGCCCCAGGCGAGCACGCCCAAGCCGTCGGCCATCGTGGTGTGCGAGTCGGTCCCGACGACCGTGTCGGGAAACGCGACGCCCGCCTCGCCGGCGACGAGACCCGCACCGCCCGCCCCGAATACGACGCGTGCCAGAAACTCGATGTTGACTTGATGGACGATCCCCGTGTCGGGCGGAACGGCGCGGAACCCTTCGAGCGCGTTCTGCCCCCACTTCAAGAAGGCGTATCGCTCCCGGTTTCGCGCGAACTCGAGCCGGGCGTTCTCGGCAAAGGCATCGGCCGAGCCGAAGCGATCGACCTGGACCGAGTGATCGATCACCAGCTCGACGGGCTGCAGCGGATTGATCCGCTGGGGATCGCCGCCCATCGCCACCATCGCGTCGCGCATCACGGCCAGGTCGACGACGCAGGGAACGCCCGTGAAATCTTGCAGCAGCACGCGGGCCGGCCGGTACGCGATCTCGCGCTCCGGGGCACCGGGCGACCAGGAGGCGAGCGCCGCCACGTCCTCCTCGGTCACGCTGCGTCCGTCCTCGAACCGGAGCAGATTTTCGAGCAGGATCTTGAGGCTGAACGGGAGCCGAGCCACGTTGCCGAAGCCGGCCCGTTCGAGCGCGTCGAGCCGGAAGATCGTGTACGAGCGTCCGCCGACGGCGAGCTCGCTTCGGGCTTGAAAGCTGTCCGGATGCGGGTTTGGCATAGCTGACCGACCTTCGCTACAAAACCGAGCCGTTACTCCGGGTCCTCACGCGCTCGATGTGAGGCGCGCCGCGTTCCACGCCGCTGACCGCCAGCGCGACCTCGCCGGTCAGCAGCTCGTGCAGCGGCCCTGCTACCAAACTCGCACGCCATCCGCTTGCGTCGAGAACGCGTCCGATCTCTTCGGCGCTCGGCGGCAGCTCGCGCGCGACCCGTTCGAGCGCGGCGCGCGTCGTGAGCAGCGCCGCCGGCAAACGATTCTCGCTGGCGATCGCGTTCACCAGAACGCTCAAGCACGAAACGATCGCCTCGCGCTCCGCGCCCGGCGGCCGCGTCGGCTTGCGCGGCAGATCGGCCTCTTCGACCGCCAGGCCCGCCGCGACCGCCTCGACGATGCGGTCGCCGAACGCCTTGCGCGCACCGGCGTCGAGCCGGCGCAGTTGCGCGAGGTCTTCCCGCTTGGCGGGGCGCAGCGCGACGATCCCGGCCATCACGTCGTCGGGAATGATGTACTTGAGCGGCACGTCGCGCTCGCGCGCCAGGCTGTCGCGCAGACGCGCGACCTCGCGCAGGATCGCGAGCTCTCGACGGTTCATCCGCATCGCCCCGGGGACCCGCAGGTACAGCCGTTCGGGATCGGGCCGATACCTGCCGGGCTCGACCAAAAGACGCGCGTCCTCCTCGAGCCAGGCCAGGCGTCCGCTCTTCTCGAGACGCGCCCGCAAGCGGTCCTGCAGCGTGAAGAGGTAGCGCACGTCGTCGACCAGATACTCGATCTGCTGCTCCGAAAACGGGCGCGCGCTCCAGTCGCTGACCGTCTGCGACTTGCGCAGGCGGATGCCGATCAGATCGTGGACGAGATCGGCCAGCGAGATCGCCATGCCGTAGCCGCAGAACGCCGCGGCGAGCTGCGTGTCGAACGCCGCCGCCGGCAAGCGATCGAAGCGATCGGCGAAGATCTTCAGGTCGCTCTGCAGCGCGTGCCCGACGACGGTCTTCGAAGCGAGCGCCGCGGCGAGCGGCTCGAGCTCCCTGACGCGGAGCGCGTCGACGATCGCGACCTCGTCGCCGACGACGAGCTGCACGACCATCAGGCGCGCCGCGTACGACTTCTCGTTGTGGAACTCGGTGTCGAGCGCGATGCGTTCGACCGCGCCGATGCGGTCGCAGAGGGCGGCCAGGGCCGCGGGTTCCTCGATGAGGACGACGTTCACGGATTCTCCGGTGGTGAGGAGAGATGCTGATGGTGGAACCAGTTGCGCAAGCGCAGCGGAAGGTGGACGTGCATGTGGACGTGGGGACGGTGTGCCTCGTAGTAGGCGTGGACGACGTCCGAGGCGCGGTCGCCGAAGATGGCGAGAACGGTGCAGATCGGAACCGCGATCGCGCACATCGTCCAGACGTGGACGAAAACCGGGACTCGCATCGCCGCCGCGGTCTGCGTCGCGATCGTTCCGCCCAGTCCCGGGATGATGCGCACGGCCAGCAGGAACGGCGGCGAGCCGACGCGCCAGCGCTTCACCCAGTGCGGCAGACGCGCGATGTTCTTCTCGAGCTCGAGGAGGTGCGCCGTCCGGAGCGCGATCGCGTAGCCCGCCAGGGCCGCGAGGACCAGCCCGACCGCATTGACGACGGAGCCCCAGAGCGGCCCGAAGAGCACGCCGTTCATGACCGCCAAGGCATCGGTGACCGAAAACGGCGCCGAGGCCACGATCGCGAAGACGATCACGGCGAGAGGATAGGCCGTCGCCGGCCCGATGGTCGATAGCACTTCCTCCACGTGGTGCTTGTATCTGATGACGAACGCGGCGAGCAGGAACGACGTCAAAAGGACGAGCGCCGCTTCAGCCCGGCGCCAAGCGACGTTCACCGAGTGATGTTCTTCAAGGTCACGATCCTGGTGCTTTGCGGCGCCGGTCTGTACGCCTCCGCCTTCATGGGAGCCAAGGCCCGGCGGGCCGGCCGGGGAGAGCTGAGCGAGCCGAGCGTCGTCCAGACACCTCGCGCGCGAGTCCTGGGCCCGTCCAACGCCGTTTTCGGGCTCGCCTACTACTCCTTGCTGGCGGCGGCGACACCGCTGCTCGGCTGGCCCTGGGTCTGGTGGGCCGCTTTCGGGGCCTCACTGACCGCGGCGCTTTTCTCGCTCTATCTCGCTCACAGCCTGCTCTTCGTGACGCGGATGCCGTGCCTCTACTGCTGGACGAGCCACGCCGTCAACTGGCTCCTCCCGCTGCTCCTCCTCGCCGTCCGCACTTAGCGCCGGGCCCTCGATGTTCGTCGCGCCAGGCAGAAGCCGGCGAGCCGCAGGCGACGGACAGGGCCGGCGCGCCAAGAGCGACGAAACGCTCGAGGGCCTTTGCAGAACGCAGCCGACGCCCCACGGATCCCTCGCCCCGCCTCCACGGTGATGCTCGTCCGCGACCGGCCGGGCGGAGGGCTCGCGGTCTATATGACGCGGCGCAGCGCCCGCAGCCGCTTCGTCCCCGACGCCTACGTCTTTCCGGGCGGGAAAGTCGACGAGGCCGACCGTCGGCCGGCGCACCTCGGCCGCCTCGTGGGAGCGGTGGGGGGCTGCGGCCCGGAGTTCGTCGTCGCCGCCCTGCGCGAGCTCCTCGAGGAGGCCGGCGTGCTGCTCGCCTGCCGCGAAAACGGCGCTCCGGCGGCGCCGGCCGCGGAACTGCGCGCGCGACTTCGCTCGGAGCTCGCCGCCGGCGGCGAGTTCGCGGCCTCGCTCGCGCGCCGCGGGCTCTTCCTCGACGCGCGCGAGCTGACGTACTACTCGAATTGGGTCACGCCGGAGTCGGAGCCGCTGCGCTTCGACGTCCACTTCTTCATCGCACGCGCGCCGCACGGACAGGAGCCGGCCGCGGACGCGGTCGAGGTGCACGACGGCCGCTGGCTGGAGCCGGCCGACGCGCTGGCGCGAGCGGAACGCGGAGAGCTCGCGATCATCTTCCCGACGCGCAAGCACCTCGAACGTTTGGCGGCGTTCGCGAGCGTCGACGAGCTGCTCGCGCACGCCCGGGGGCGCCGCCGGATCTCCCCGGTGCTCTCCTATCAGCGCGACGACGGCGAGTTCGACCTTCAGCCCGGACACGAAGCGTGGTAGAGGGTTCGCGCGTCCAGCGCGTCCTCGCCCAGAATCCCTCGCCGATGACGCTCGAGGGGACCAACACCTATCTCCTCGCCGGCGAAGGGCAAGCGATCGTCATCGATCCCGGACCCGCGTTCGAAGGTCACCTCGAGGCGATCGTCCAGCGGGCGAAGAGCGCGAAGCTGCGCATCGCCGCGATCGCGGTCACGCACGGACATCCCGACCACGCCCCGGGCGCGGCGCCGCTGCGCGAGCGAACGGGCGCGCCGGTCTACGCCCATCGCGAAGCGCTGTTCCCGCACGACGCCGCGCTCGCCGAAGGAGAGCGGCTGGCGGTCGAGGGCCTCGAGCTCGAAGTCCTCGAGGCGCCCGGCCACGCGCGCGATCATCTCGTTTTCGCGTTCCAGCGCGAAGCGACGCTGTTCACCGGCGACGTCGTCGTCGGCCGCGGGACCGTCGTCGTCGCCCCGCCCGGCGGCGACATGCGCGCGTACCAGGCCACGCTCGAACGGCTGCGGCGCGATTTCGCGGAGTTCACGTGCTTGCTGGGCGGACACGGCGACCCGGTCGACCGGCCCGCCGAGAAGCTCGACGCCTACATCGCGCACCGGCAACTGCGCGAGCGTGAGATCCTCCACGCGCTCGGCGACGGCGCGCGGACGATCCCCGCGATGGTGGGGCGCATCTACCGCGAGGTCCCGGCCGCGCTCTGGCCGGTCGCGGCGCGTCAGGTCCTGGCGCACCTCACGGCCCTCGCAGGCGAAGGCCGCGTCAGCGCGCGCCGGCTGGAGCGCCGGCTGACGCCGTTCGAGCGCGAGATCCTCGCTCCCGATCTGAGCCGGATCGCCGATCCGCAAAGCGCCGCGGTCGCACGCGCCGAGCTCGGCATGACAGAAAGCATCGCTACGATCGATGAGTACGAACCGATAGGCGCAATTGCCTGAACGGCCCCACGCAGTTCTGCCGGTCGATGCGACGCGTTGCGACGCCGCGCCAAGGTTCAGAGGTTTGCGAAGAGGTCGTCGGCGTCGAGGACGAGGCCGGCGTGCTCGCGGATCGCAATCGAGCCGCGCGCTTCGGCCGTCGTGACGCCGTCCGCGGCGTGCTGCGTCAGCGTTCGAGCAATCGGGTCGAGCACGATGACGACGCGCGCGCCGTGCCGGAGATAGAGCGCGATCTTCTCCGCCAGCGTCGTTCGCGAGTCGCCGGGTGAAAGAATCTCGACCGCGATATCGGGCGCGAGACGCGGGCGCTCGCGCGCGTCTTCGGGGAGCTCGCGCGGAAGACGCTCGAAGGAGACGTAGGCCACATCGGGGACGAGCGACGACGATCTGCCCTTCGACTCCAACAGATAGAAGCGCCATTCCGTTCCGACCTCGCCGCGCCCGCGCGCCCACTGGTCGAGCTGCGCGGCCATGCGCCATTGCAGAAGGGCGTGCCGCCGCCGCGGGCTCACCTTCGGCTCGCGACGGCCGCCGATCGACTCGACGTACGGCTTCTGGGCATCCGTAAACTCGAGCGACGGCGGAATGACGGGAACGACGTTTGCGGGCATGACTTCACCGCCAACCTATCACGCCGCAGCGCCGCCCAGCAAGCCGGCCCGATTCGCGTGGCCGATTCACGTCAGGTCCGAGCTTCCAAGAAAGCTGCTCCCCGGCGCGAAAAGCCGATCCCGCCGGCGCCGGCTGCCGGCGCCGGCCGCAGCCGGGCTGTTAGCTGATCGCCAGCACGACCTTGCCGAACTGCTCGTTCTGCCAGAGGCGCTGCGCGGCGGCCGCGGCTTCTTCCAGCGGGTAGACGCGGTCGACGACGGGGCGCAGCCCGCTCTCGAAGAGCGCGAGCATGCCCTTGAAATCGGAGGGACTGCCCATCGACGAGCCGAGCACGTCGAGCTGTTTCCAGAAGATCGAGAAGGGCCGGATCTTGGAATCTCCGGTCGTGCCGCCGTAGCTGACGACGCGGCCGAACGTGCGCGCGATGTCGAGACACTTGGCGAACGTCTCGCCGCCGGTCGAGTCGATCGCGAGCGTGGGACCGCCGTCGCTCGCCTTGCGCGCCGTCTTGTGCCAGTCGGGGTCGCTCTTGTAATTGATCGCGACGTCCGCACCCAGCGCTTTGGCGCGCGCCAGCTTCTCGTCGCTTCCCGAAGTGACGATCGTGCGCGCGCCGGCGCGCTTGGCGTAGAGCAGGACGAAGCTCTGCACGCCGCCGCCGACGCCGGTGATCAGCACGACGTCGTCTTTGCTGAGGCGCCCCCGCGTGAACGCCGCGCGATAGGCCGTGAGTCCGGCGAGCGGGATCGCGGCGGCCTCGTCGTCGTCGAGCCCCGCAGGTTTGGGATAGACGTTCTCCGCCGGCACGACGATGTATTCTGCGAACGTCCCGTCGACCGGCATGCCGAGCACCGAGCCGCCGCCCGCATACGCATGCCCGAGCGTATCGTCCCAGCCGATCTCGGGATCGATCACGACCGGCGTCCCCAACGCCGGTCCGGCGACGCCCGCCCCGAGCGCGGCGACCTCGCCGGTCCCGTCAGAGCCCAGCGTCGCCGGCAGCGCGACCCCCGGATAGAGGTTCTTGGTGATGAAGACGTCGCGCCGGTTGAACGCGGCGCGCTTGAGCTTGACGCAAATCTGGCCGGGCCCGGGAACGGGGTCGGGGATCTCCTCGACGTGCAGCTTTTCGGGACCGCCGAGCTCGTTCAGTCGTACCGCTTTCATCGTCTCGCAGGCATACGCGCTGCGCCCGGGGCTCCCTTCGCCCGGCTGCCCGCCGGCCCGACGCGGCGGGAAACGCTAAACGAAGCCGCTCGCCGCGGTCGCGCCTTTGCGCTCGAGTTCCTCTTTGCGCAGCTCGACGCGCCGGATCTTCCCCGAACGCGTCTTGGGCAGCTCGCCGACGAACTCGATCTCGCGCGGGTATTTGTAGGGCGCGGTCACGCGCTTGCAGTGTTCCTGCAGTTCCCGCGCCAGCGCCTGGCCGGGCTCGTACCCCGGGCGCAGCACCACGAACGCCTTGACGACGTTGCCGCGGTCGGGATCCGGACTGCCGACGACCGCCGACTCGAGGACGGCCGGATGCTCCAAGAGGGCGCTCTCGACCTCGAAGGGCCCGATGCGGTAGGCGCCCGAGGAGATCACGTCGTCGGCGCGGCCGACGAACCAGAGATAGCCGTCGTCGTCCTTCTGCGCCCGGTCGCCCGTCAGGTACCAATCGCCGCGGTGCGACGCGTTCGTCTCCGCCTCGTTCTTGTAGTAGCCGCGGAACAGGGTCGGCGGGTCGCCGCGCACGGCGATGTCGCCGACCTCGCCCGGCTCGCACGGCTTCCCCTCGGCGTCGATGACGTCGACGTCGTGGCCCGGCGTCGGCTTGCCCATCGAGCCCGGCCGGACTTCGCTCCCCGGCAGGTTGGCGACCAGCAGCGAATTCTCGGTCTGGCCGAAGCCGTCGTAGATCGTCAAGCCGAAGGCCTCGCGCCAGCGAAGCAGCACTTCGGGGTTGAGCGGCTCGCCGGCCGAGACGCAGTGGCGCAGGGCGGGCAGCTTCCAGCGCTCGCCCAGCCCCTCGAGCTTGGCCTCGATCCGGTACTCCGTCGGGGCCTGGCACAGCACGTTGACCCCGAGGTCGCGGATCATGTCCATGCGCTGGGCCGGGTCGAAGCCGCCCTCGTGGAGCACGATCGCCGAGCCGCACGACCAGGGGCCGAGGAGCACGTTCCAGAGCGACTTGGCCCAGCCGGTCCCGGCGGTACACCACACCAGGTCCGCCGGCTTGGCGTCGAGCCAGAAGCGCGCCTGCATGCGCTTGGCAAAAGTATAGGCGTGCGTGTGCACGACGCCCTTGGGATCTTTGGTCGTCCCGCTGGTGTAGACGATGTACGCGAGCTCGTCCTTGGAGGTCGGGTTGCCTTCGAACTCGGCCGCGGCGGCGACCAGGCCGTCGAGCGCGGTCCAGCCTTCGGCCTTTCCGCCCACGAGAAGGTAGCGGGTCACGCCCGGCGCCTGGGGACGCATCGCATCGATCTCGGCCTGATTGCTGGCGTGGCCGACGACCGTCGTGGCTTCGCTGTGGTTCGCGCGGAAGATGAGATCCTTGGCGCGCAGCTGCTCCGAGCAGGGGATGACGACCGCACCGAGCCGGTCGAGCGCGACCATCGCATAGAGCCAGGCGGGGATCTTCGGCAGCAGGACGACGACCCGCTCACCCTTATCCACCCCGAGATCGCGCAGCGCGCCGGCCCAGCGGCGAGTCGTGGCCGCGATCGCCGGGAAGGCGACCTCCTGCCTCCCGCCCCCGGCATCGACGAACAGCAGGCCGCGCCGGTCCTCGCGGCCCAAAACGTCGATCACGTCGCGTCCGAAATTAAATTCCGCGGGTACGTCCCACGAAAAGGCTGTCGCTTGCATGGCGCGTCCATTCGCGGGCCGCGCTCGGACCCCCGCCGAAGCCGGTGAAGCATGGGTAAACACCGCTCCCTCGTCCCCGATATCGAATCGCTGGTTCGCTCCAGCCGGGTCTCGGCGGGGTCCCTGCGCCTGCGCGGCGTCCCCGCGATCCTGGCCGGCACCGGTTTCGTGATCCTGGCCTCGGGCGTCGCCAGGATGCTCGAGCGCGCCGCCACGCTGCTGCCCGAGACGCTGCGCGAGATGCGCGAGCTCTGGACCGCCGTCAGCGCCGAGCGGCGCGGGCTGCGCCCGCAACCCGCACCTGCAGAAAGCTTGGCGAGTCCCTTCGGTCAGGCTGCGGCGGGAGGCGACGGCACGGGAGCGAAGCGGGCCCAGCGATGATCGACGACGGGACCCTGATCGCCCTGATCCGGCGCTCGATGCCCGACGCCGAAGTCGAGGTTTTCGACATGACCGGCACCCACGATCACTTTGCGGTGTTCGTGCGGTCGAAGGCTTTCAGCGGAGTCTCGCTTCTCGACCGCCACCGGATGGTCGAGGGAGCGCTTGCCGAGGCCCGCGCCGACGGCCGCATTCACGCCCTGTCCATCCGCACCGACCCTCTGGAGTAACGCAATGCCCAACGACGCGCTCCGTCACGAGATCGAGCAGGAGATCGCCGCCAACACGATCCTGGTCTACGGCAAGGGAACCAAGGATTTGCCGCGTTGCGGCTTCACGCTCGAAACGATCGAGTTCTTCAACCGCTTCGGCTACCCGTTCGAGGTCGTCGACGTCCTCGAGAACATGCCCAAGCGCGACGAGCTCGCCAAGATGACCAACTGGCCGACGCTGCCGAAGGTCTTCATCGGCGGCAAGTTCTACGGCGACACCGACATCCTCGACCCGATGGCCGAGAGCGGCGAGCTGCAGAAAGTCCTAGCCGACGTATTCGCCGCGCACCCGCAGCCCAAGGCCGCTCCCGTCATCAACCTGCACTGAACGAACGCCTCGGCAGGCCGGCGCACGACCGCGCCGGGCCGGGCCGCTCACCGCGCGGCGCGAACGGCGGCGCGCGGCGGCGGCGCCCCATCCGGATCGATGACGGCGCCGGCCGGCGAAGCAGCGAGCTTGGCGAGTTCGTCGGGCGCGAGCGGCTGAGAGAAGTCGCGCGCGGCCGCGACGATGCAGAAGAAGCCGAACGGCTCGCTGCCGCGATTGACGAACTGGTGCGGCTCGAACGGCCCGACGTAGACCACGTCGTGCTGGCGCACTTCGAAGACCTGCTCGCCGACGACCGCCAGGCCGACGCCCGCTCCGACGATCACGAAGTGCTCGTGCCCGTGCTTCTCCAGCCGGGTGACGGCGCCGGGCGGCACCTCGAAATACCGGACCTCGGAGCTCGGCCCCGGATCGCCGGGAGCGTCCTTGCGCCCGCCCACGAGCGTGTGCCGCACGACGTTGGTCGCGACGCCGGGAACGTAGCCCTCGCGCTCCACGCCCTCCCAGCCCGTGCCGTTCCTCGCTATCCTGCTCCGTTGCATACGGTCCATTCTACACCTAGGCGCAAGGCGAAAGCCGCGTGCGGGCGAGCGGCGTGGCCTCCACGCGGGCGAGCCGCGAGATGCCGTTCGTGCCGGGGGGCCTTCGTGGCGGCGGTCGCGTAGCAGGTCGCATGGTTAGCCACTGGCTCTTCAAGAGCGAGCCCGAGACCTATGGCTTCGACCGCTTGCAGCGCGAGGGGCGCACCGAATGGAGCGGCGTGCGCAACTATCAAGCACGCAACAACATGCTCGCCATGAAGCGCGGCGACCTCGGCTTCTTCTATCACTCGAGCACCAAAGAGCCGGGGATCGCCGGCATCGTCGAGGTCGTGCGCGAGGCGTATCCCGATTTCACCGCACGCGACCGCAACTCGCCCTACTACGATCCCAAGGCGAGCGACGCGAACCCGATCTGGCAGATGGTCGACGTCGCGCCCGTCCGCGAGCTCGAGCGCTACGTGACGCTCTCCGAGCTGCGCCGCAGCGTCGCTCTCGCGAGCACGATGGTCCTTCTCAAGCGGGGTTCCCGCCTCTCCGTGCAGCCGGTCCATCCGCGCGAATGGCAGATCATCGTCGAGCTCGCCAAGCAGCCGCCGCCGGAATAGGAGACGGAGGCCCGCATCGTGCCGCGGGCGACGAGCGCAGATAGTCCTCCGCTGCAAGCGTGATCTTGGCCGACCCACGAGGCCCCGCATGACCCCGCTGAACGCGGGAAGTGTTGCAGGATGTGGCGCCTCGCGCGTCTGAAAATCGCCGGCGATGGACTCGAAGTACTCTCTGTTTTATGGAGAGACTGCCGGATGCAGTTTCAGAAGACTCTACGCGCGGAAAAGCCGACCTGGAAAAGACGATTTTTGGATACTGGCGAGCCGCGAAGCTCGTAAGAATCCTCCCCTCGACCTCCATCCGCAACCTAATGGCACAATCGATCCCGAAGGCTTCGCGCTGAGGAACTTTCCGACGCGACTCGACTTCGAGAAGTTTTGCGAAGAGGTCAAGGGATGGAAGAACCTCGACAAAGAAGGCGCCAAAGACAAGCCTCCGAGGGTCCTTCGCGACATCGAACCTTGGAATGACTAGTAACGAATCGCATGACTGAAAAGACATACCGGCTGGTCGGAGCGGACGGACGGGAGTATGCGAGCAGCACTCCCGGCGCGTTCGGCGGCCATCGTAAACTACGGATTTACGGACGGCTCGATTGCAAGAGCGCGCTCGCGTTCATCGCCAAAGGACAGTACGTGCGCCATCGCGTGTTCTTTGCGAACGAAGGCGACGCGCGAGCCGCCGGCTACCGGCCGTGCGCCAAGTGCATGAAGACTGCTTACGCGACGTGGAAAGCGACGCACGAGAGCGCCGCGCACGGCCCGCCGGCGTGAACTGAGAGACGTTCTCCTAGCGGCGAACCCGGACGAGCCGTGTCGCGCGTTTCTGTTTCTGCGCGAGAAACGGCTCGCTCAGTGCTCCTGCGCGCTTTGCAGCAGAGCCTCTTGCGCGCAGACGAGCGGTTCGCCGTCGACCGGCAGCCGGCGCACGTAGGTTCCGTCCGGCCGCAGCCAGCGCGTCTTCACGTTGTCGGCGAGCAGCGTCCCCAGGATCTCGTCGACGATGCGCCGGCGAATCGCGGGGTCGAGGACGGGGACGATCGTCTCGACGCGGCGGTCGAGGTTCCGGCCCATCCAGTCGGCACTGCCCATGTAGACCTCGCGTTCGCCGCCGTTCTCGAAAACGAAGATGCGCGAGTGCTCGAGGAAGCGTCCGACGACGCTGCGCACGCGGATCGTCTCGCTCACGCCCGGGATGCCGGGACGCAGCTCGCACATCCCGCGCACGATCAGCTCGATCGGCACGCCGGCCTGCGAGGCGCCGTAGAGCGCCTGCGCGATTCCGGCGTCGCTGATCGCGTTGAGCTTGGCCGTGATGCCGGATCGCCTGCCGGCGCGCGCGTGCGCGGCCTCGCGCTCGATCAGCTCGACGAAGCCCGCACGCAGCGTCGTCGGCGCGACCAGCAGCTTCTCGTAACGCGACACCTTCGAAAAGCCGGTCAGCTTGTTGAAGAGATGGGTCGCGTCGGCGCCGAGTTCCGGGCGGCACGAAAACAGCGAGAGGTCGGTGTAGATGCGCGCGGTCTTGTCGTTGTAGTTGCCCGTCCCCAGGTGCACGTAGCGCCGGATGCCGTCGGGCTCGTCGCGCACGATCAAGATGACTTTGGCGTGCACCTTGATCCCCGGCAAGCCGTAGACGACGTGGGCGCCGACCCGCTCCAGGTTGCGCGCCCAGTGGATGTTGTTCTCTTCGTCGAAGCGCGCCTTGAGCTCGATCAGCGCCGCGACCTGTTTGCCGGCTTCGGCCGCCTCCATGAGCGCCGCGATGACGGGCGAGTTGCCGGAAGTCCGGTACAGCGTCTGCTTGATCGCCAGGACGTGCGGATCTTCGGCGGCCTGGCGCACGAACTGCACGACCGGATCGAACGAGTCGTAGGGATGGTTGAGCAGGATGTCGCCTTCGCGGATCGCCGCGAAGAGATCGGGCTGCCCGACCAGCCGCTTGGGGATCGCCGGCGTGAAGGGCGGATCGTGAAGCTCGGGCCGGTCGATGTTGATCAGCGTCCAGAGCTCGCCCGTTCCGAGCATGCCGTCGATGGCGTAGAGGTCGACTTCGTTCAGCGACAGCGCCTCGAGCAGCATCTCGCGCAGATGATCGGGCATCGAGGCTTCGACCTCGAGGCGCACGGGCTCGCCGAAGCGGCGCCGGCGCAGCTCGGACTCGATCGCGCGCAACAGATCGTCGGCCTCGTCTTCCTGAAGATCGAGGTCCGCGTCGCGCGTCACCCGGAAGGCGTACGACGCGTGGATGTGCATCCCGGGGAAGAGCGCGTCGAGATTGTGCGCGATCACGTCCTCGAGCATCACGAAGTGCTGCCTGCCGGACTCGGACTCGAGCGGAACGAAGCGCGGCAGGCTCGAGGGGACCTTGACCCGCGCGAAATGGATCATGGGGCCGTCGCCCGTCATCTCGTGCATCTCGACGCCCAGCGAGAGCGAGAGATTCGAGATATAGGGGAAGGGATGAGCGTGGTCGACCGCCAGAGGCGTCAGCACGGGAAAGATGCGCTCGTCGAAGAGCTTGCGCAGCTGAGCGCGGCGCCGCTCGTCCAGCGCGTCGTAGCGCTCGATGACGATTCCTTCGCGCTCGAGCGCCGGGAGCAGCTCGCGCCGCAGCAGATCCATGAAGCGGGCGAGCGAGACGTGCAGGCGCTTCGCGATCGCCGCGATCTGCTCGGCCGGGAGGCGGCCGTCGTTCGAGCGCTTGTGGACCTCGGCTTCGACCTGCTGCTTGAGCGCCGCGACCCGGATCATGAAATACTCGTCCAGGTTGGTCGAGTAGATCGCCATGAACTTCAGCCGCTCCAACAGCGGATTCCGCTCGTCGATCGCCTCTTCGAGGACGCGGTCGTTGAACTCCAGCCACGAGAGCTCGCGGCTGTAGTACAGCGAGGGATCGTCTAGGCTGGGCGTCGCACCTTCAGGGCGCGATGGCATCGACGTCTGGGACGGAGCGAGCATAAGAGAACGTCGTTCGCCGGGCGGCGCCGAAACTCCATGTCAGCGCGGAGGTGCACCGAACATCGTCGATTTCCTCGTCCACGTCCGGGACCACCTCGCGCTGGCCGGCTCGGCTCTGGCGCTGGCCGTCCTGTTCGCCGTCCCGTTCGGCTCGACACTCGCGCGCTTCCCTATGCTGCAAAGCGCAGGCTTGGCTGCTATCGGCGTCGCGCGCGTCGTCCCGAGCCTGGCGGTCCTCGCCCTGATGCTCCCGCTGCTCGGCGTCGGCTTCCTTCCATCCTTGGTCGCTCTCGTGCTGCTGGCCATTCCGCCGATCGCCGTCAACACCGATCTCGGCCTGCGCGGGGTCCCCGCGCCCGTCAGCGACGCGGCGCGCGGCTTGGGGATGAGCCCGCGGCAGATCCGCCGGCGCGTCGAGTGGCCGCTGGCGCTTCCGGTCGTGTTCGCGGGCATTCGCACGGCAACGGTCGAGGTGATCGCGAGCGCGACGCTGGCGGCCTTCATCGGCGGCGGAGGCTTGGGCGAATACATCGTCAACGGACTCGCCGAGGCCGACACGCCGCAGCTCCTCGAAGGCGCTCTCGCGGTCGGCGCGCTCGCGCTCTGCGCCGAGGCGTCGCTGGGCTGGATCGAGCGCCGCCTGAGCGCGCGCATGGGCAGAGCGCTGCTGCCGGAATGAAAGGCGGAGCGAGATGGTGATGGGCCGCAATCTGCAAACGGCACTGACGAGAGCGCGGGCCCTGCGGCTGCTGGGCGCGGCCTCGCTCGCCGCCTGCGGCGGAGACGGCGGAACAGACTCCGTCGCGGTGGGCTCGAAGGATTTCACCGAAGAGCTGCTGCTGGGCGAGATGTACGCGCAGCTCCTGGAACGCGCGGGCCTGCGCGCGGCGCGCCGGCTCGACCTCGGCGGCACGCAGGTCGCGATGGAGGCGTTGCTGCGCGGCGACATCGATCTCTATCCCGAATACACCGGCACCGCGCTCCTGACGGTCCTCAAGCTGCCGCCCGCCCGCGACGCGGCAGCGAATTACCGGACCGTCGCACAGGCGTATCGCCGGAAGTACGATCTGGTGTGGCTGGCCGCCGCACCGATGAACGACACGCAGGCGCTGGCCACCACGCGGGCGATCGCGCGGCGCTATCGCCTGGTCACGCTCGGCGACCTCAGCCGGGCCGCGCCGCAATTGCGCCTCGGCGCGATCCCGGAGTTCACCAAGCGGGAAGACGGTCTGCCGGGTCTGCAGCGCGCCTACGGCGGCTTCCAATTCAAGGACGTCAAGCTGTTCGACATCGGCCTCAAGTATCGAGCGCTGCTCTCGGGAGACGTCGACGTGGTCGTCGCCTTCGGGACCGACGGCCAGATCGCGTCGGACGATCTGCTCGTCTTCGTCGACGACAAGCACTTCTGGCCCGCTTACCAAGTGGCGCCCGTCGTGCGGGCCAAGACGCTGGCGGCCCATCCGGCCATCGCGGCGCAGCTCGACAAGCTGGCTCCGCTGCTCACCGATGACACGATGCGCGCGCTCAACGCGCGCGTCGACGCGCAGAAGCTGGAGCCGGCCGACGTGGCGCGCTCTTTCCTCGCAAGCCGCGGCTTGGCGTGAAAGCAGGGCCCAGCGGCGCGACCGTGCGCATCCGGGACGTTTGCGTGCGCTATCCCGGCGCGGACCGCAACAGCGTCGACGGCGCGAGCCTCGAGGTCCCCGCCGGCGAGCTGGCCGTGCTGCTGGGGCCCTCCGGCTGCGGCAAGAGCACGCTGCTGCGCACGGTCAACCGGCTCGTCGTCCCCGCCCGCGGGACGGTCGAAGTCGACGGGAAGGACGTCGCGCGCGCGGCGCCCGAGGCGCTGCGCCGCGGCATCGGCTACGTCATCCAAGCCGTCGGACTCTTCCCGCACCTGACGGTCGCACGCAACGTGGCGGTCGTCCCGGAGCTGCTGGGGTGGGAAGGCGCGCGCATCGCGCAGCGCGTCGACGAGCTGCTCGGGCTCGTTCAGCTCGAACCGGCGCGCTATCGCGACCGCTTCCCGCACGAGCTCTCGGGCGGCGAGCAGCAGCGCGTCGGCGTGGCGCGGGCGCTCGCCGCCGAGCCGCGCGTGCTGCTGATGGACGAGCCTTTCGGCGCGGTCGACGCGCTCGTGCGCCTGGCGCTCCAGGACGAGACGCTCGCGATCCACCGGGCGCTCGGCACGACGATCCTGTTCGTCACGCACGACGTCGACGAAGCGCTGCGCATCGCCGACCGCATCGTCGTCATGCAGGCGGGGCGCATCGTGCAGGCCGACACGCCGCTGCGCATCTTGGCCCGCCCGGCGACGCCGTACGTCGAGCAGCTCCTCGACGCACGAGACGCGGTGCGGCGCTTGGCGCTCCTGCGCGTGCGCGACGCTTTCGTGCGCGCCGCAAACGGCTCGCTTCCGGCGCTGCCCACGATCGAGGCCGGCCGCTCGCTGCGCGAAGCGCTCTCCGTCCTGCTCGAGGGCGCGGAGCGCATCGCGGTCCTCGAAGACGGCCTGGTCGCCGGCACGCTGGGCTTCGACGACGTCCGCTCCGCGATCGCCGCAACCGAACGGTGAATTACCTCTTCGGCCATCCGGGCGAGGTCGCGTTCCGGCTCGGGCAGCACCTAGAGCTGACCGCGACGGCGCTCGGCATCGCCTTCGCGATCGCCCTTCCGCTCGGCGTTCTCGCGGCGCGCAGCAAGCGCGCGAGCGCGCCGCTGCTGGGGATTCTCGGTGCGATCTACACGGTGCCGAGCCTAGCCCTCTTCGCCCTGCTGATCCCGCTGCTGGGGCTCGGCTTTCTCACCGCGCTCGTCGCGCTCGTCGCCTACGCGCAGATGATCCTGGTGCGCAACATCGTCGCCGGGCTGCGCGGCGTCCCCGAAGCGCTGCGCGACGCGGCCCGCGGCTTGGGCATGACGCCCTGGCAGTCGTTCTGGCGCGTCGAGCTGCCGCAGGCGCTGCCGGTCATCGTCGGCGGCGTGCGCATCGCGACCGTATCGCTCATCGCCATCGCGAACCTCGCGGCCTGGATCGACGCGGGCGGTCTGGGCGTGCTGCTCTTCGCCGGACTGCGCAACGAGGATCCGGGCAAGATCGTGGCCGGGAGCCTCGCCTCCGCGCTGCTCGCGATCTGCGCCGACGCCGCGCTCCGCGCGCTCGAACGGCGTCTCGCCCGCCAGGCGCGTTGAAACAGGAACGCGCCACGAGCCTGCGCTATTCGCCTCGCATGGCTCGTCAACTCGAAGAGACCGCGGCGCTCGTGACCGGCGCAAGCTCGGGGATCGGTGAAGCGGCGGCGCTCGCGCTCGCGGCGCAGGGCGCGCGCGTCGCCATCGTCGCGCGGCGCAGGGGACGCTTGGAGGCGCTCGCGCGGCGCATCGAGTCCGCGGGCGGCACGGCGCTCGTCATCGAGGCGGACGTCACCGACGAAGCCGCCGCGCGCGAGGCGGTGCACAGGACGGTCGCCGCTTTGGGGCGCCTCGACGTCGTCGTGAACAACGCTGGGCTCATGCTGCTGGGGCCGATCGCGGGCGCCGATCCGGGCGAATGGCAGCGCATGCTGGCTTTGAACGTCGCAGCGCTGATGCATGTCTCGCACGCGGCGCTGCCCCATCTGCTCGAAGCGGCTCGCAGCGAGCCGCGCCGCGTCGCCGATCTCGTCAACGTCAGCTCGGTCGCGGGCCGGACGGCGCGCAGCGGAAGCGGCGTCTACAACGCGACGAAGTTCGCGGTCGGGGCGTTCAGCGAGTCGCTCCGCCAGGAAGTCACCAAGCGTCACGTGCGCGTCTCGCTCGTCGAGCCGGGGCTGGTCGCGACCGAGCTCGCCGGCCACAACCGTCCCGAGATTTTGGCGGGGCTCCGCTCGCGCATCAACGTCGACGAGCCGCTGCAAGCCGGCGACATCGCCGACGCGATCGTCTACGTCGTGACCCGTCCGCGCCACGTCGCGGTCAACGAAATTCTGGTCCGGCCGACCGAACAGGAGCCTTGACCGCGCCGGCGGCCGCGCGAACCAAGCCGGCGAAGAGGGCATCGCTGACCGGATCGCCCGCGAGCTCTTCGGGATGCCACTGCACCGCGAAGAAGAACGGATGCGCGAAGCTCGCGTCGAGCGCTTCGATCACCCCGTCGGGGGTCCGGCCGGCGACGCGAAGACCGGGAGCGGGCTCGCGCACCGCTTGGTGGTGCAGCGAGTTCGTCGCAAAGGATGTCGCCCCGACCAGCCGGGCGAGCGCGCCGTGCGGCTCGAGCGTCACGACGTGTTCCGGCGCGTGCTCCGTGCGCTCCAAGCCGTCCTCTTTGGTCTGGCGGTGGTGCAGCGTGTAGCTCGCGCCGAGTTCCTCCGGCAAATCCTCGATCAGCGTTCCGCCGAAGGCGACGTTGGCGACCTGCAGCCCGCGGCAGATGCACAGCGTCGGAATGCCCTGCGCGCGCGCCGCCCGCAGCAGCGCGAGCTCGAAGGCGTCGCGCGCGAGATCGGGCTCTTGGACCGAAGGGAGCGGACGGCCGCCGTAGAGCGCGACGCCGACGTCGCAGCCGCCGCTCGCGAGGATGCCGTCGACGCCCGCCAGGATCCGGGCGCAGGCCGCGGCGTCGTTCTCGAGCAGCACCGGCTCGCCGCCGGCACGCGACACGGCCTCGGCGTAGCGCACGACGTCGGCGTGCAGCTTGCCGTCCTCGAGGTGCGGGTGCGATGACGAGATGCCGATTCTGGGTCGCATCGGCACGGCTTCGCCGGAGGCCGCCGCGCTCCCTAAGCGACGACGAGCAGACTGACCGAGAAGCGTTTCGCCGCGTCGCTCCAGCCGCACTCGACGCGAAATCCCGAGCGCCGCGCCAGCCGCTCGACGTCGAGCGCGTCGAATTTGTACGACGACTCGGTGTGAATCGCTTCGGCCGTGCCAAAACGCACGGTGAGATCGAGCGCGTCGATCGGAACCGCTTGACCGCGCTGCGCGACCAGAAACGAATCGACGACTCCGCGCGCGCCGTCGTAGCGCGCGACGTGCGCGAAGGCGTCGAGGTCGAAGTGTCCGCCGAGCTCCCGGTTGATCCGGCCCAGCAGATTCTTGTCGAAGGCGGCGGTGACGCCGGTCGGATCGTTGTAGGCGCGCTCCAGCACGCGTGCATCCTTCTTGAGATCCGTGCCCAGCAAGAGCGCGTCGCCCGGCTTGAACGCCGCCGACATCGCGCGCAGGAGCCGAGCCCCCTCGTCCGGATCGTAGTTGCCGATGTTGGAGCCGAGAAACAGCGCGAGCACGCGCTTCGACGTCCTCAACCGCCCTGAGGCGAGGAGCTCGATGTAGTCGCTCGCATAGGCCGTGACGTGGAGCCGCTCGTGCTCCGCGACCAGCGCGGTCGACGAGTCGAGCAGGGCGGTGGCGGAGATGTCGATCGGGTGGTAGTCGAGCCGTTCCTGACGCTCGAGCGCGGCGCCGATGATCGTGCGTGTTTTGCGCGCGCTGCCGCTGCCGAACTCGACGAGTTCCAAGGGGCCCGGCAGCCGGCTCACGATCTCGCCCGCGCGGCTCTCCAAGATCTCCGCCTCGGCCCGGGTCAGATAATACTCGGGCAGATAGCAGATCGCTTCGAAGAGCGCGGAGCCGAGCTCGTCGTAGAAATACTTCGGCGCGAGATGCTTGCGCTCGGCGCTCAGACCCGCGCGCACGTCCTGGGCGAAGCTCAGCGTTCGAGCGGGCTGCGGCGAACGGTAGAGCAGCAAGCGCTCGCCCAGCGGCGTCAACAGGTCGCGTTCCGAAACGCTCACTCGCACCTCACGGTTCTTATCTACGACGTTTCTCGTGTTTGCCCGCGCCCGCCGCCGGTTAAACCGCCTGTTGTCTTGCCGCGCTGCGCAATCGCCTGAGGCCGGCAAACGCAGGAGCGGCGAGCCGTTGTCTCCTCGTCAGCTCCGCTGACGTTCGTGCCGCGACAGTCCCGTCGCGTTGCGCACGATCCGCGCCCACCGGTCGTAGACGTCGTCGACGTACGCGCGCGTCTCCTCGTACGGTGGGACGCCGTGATAGGAAGCGACGTTCCCGGGACCGGCGTTGTAGGCGGCCAGCGCCACGGCGTACGGGTCGCCGTACACGCCGTCGTAGGCTGCGACGTATCCGCCCAGCAGCTCCGCCGAGCCGCGGATCGCATCGCGCCAGTCGAACGGATCGACGCCCGCCCCGTCGGCGGTGTCGAGCGTGAATTGCGCGATGCCGACGGCGCCGGCGCGCGAGACGGCATCGGGTGCGAAACCCGACTCCTGCAAGAGCGTCGCGCAAAAAAATCCGTAATCGAGGTTCCGGCGCCGGGCGGCGGAAACGGCGTCGGTCGCCATGACCAGGGCCTCGAAAGGGTCGAGACGCGGATTGCTGCGCACGATCGAGTGGACGACGGCGAGGTTGGGACGGAGCGGCGGCCGCAGATCGTAGAGCAGCCGCAGTCCGCGCAGGCTCTGCGCGGGAACGGGAAGGCGCCAGCTCAGCACGGCGTTCTCGACGAAGTCGAGCTTGGGCGGCGCGAGCGGGGGACCCCCCAAGCGCTCCCGGCTCGGCGACGAGCCGCTGCCGGAGCTGCAGGCAGCAAGTACGACAACGGTCATTGCGCAGGCGAATAGAAGGTGAGCAAGCTTTGTCGGCCCAAGACGAGCATGGCAGGCCGCGCCGGGCGGGCCAATTTTCGGCGTGCGGAGGTGTCCTTTGAAGGCGAACGCGTCGTGATATGGTTCTTGTCGTCGCTCGCCATCGTGCTGGTCGTGGGCGACTTCGGGTCGACCTTTCTCTATCACGTGCCTCAGCATCTGTGGTTCAAGCTGCATCTGCGGACGCACCACGACCGGACGCGCTCGTACTGGGACCACGCCATCGTCTCGCAGGACCCGTGGATCCTGCTCGACGGCTTGCTCGGCGCACTCCCTTACATCCTCATAGCGGCCGGACTCAGCCTGCTGGGCCCGGCATGGATGGCCGGCGCCGTTGCGGGCCTCGTGCTAGGCCAAGCTCACGTCTGGTGGAGGCACACCTGCGAGATCGGCTGGGTCAGCCCCTCCTGGCTCGTGCGGCTGAGCCGCACCTTCGCGCTCGTGCTCCCCGAGGATCACAACGGCCACCACCAAAACCCGGACGTCGAATTCGGCGACCTTTTCCGTTTCTACGACGCACCTGCTCGGGCGATGCTAACATATGTCCGGACGTGGCAGCGCAGGCGCCGGACCGCGCTCAAGCGCTTGCATAGGATCCACGCTTTGCGAACCCTACGCAACGCGCAACAAGCGTAGATTTCTGTAGTAATCAGAGGGCTGATGACCAAGCGCGTTCTTCTCTTGATCTCCGATACCGGCGGGGGACACCGCAGCGCGGCGACCGCGATCGGCGCCGCCCTCTCCGAGGTTCGGTTCGGGCCAAACGGCGAGAGTCTCCGGCTCGAGTACCGGATCGACGATGTCGCCGCCCACTGCACTTTTCCGCTTTCGCAGTTAGGGCCGGCTTACAGCGCCGCCCTCCGCTTCGCGCCTCCGATTTACGGGGCGCTCTACCACGCAACCAACGGACGGCGCCGCTTCCGCAGCGTCGTCCGCTTTTGCGAGCCCCTCTACCGGGAGCGCCTGCGCGACCTCTTTCACGAGTACAAGCCCGACGTGATCGTGTCGGTCCACCCGCTGCTCAATCACGCGGCGCTGCGGGCCCGCTCGGACGCCGGGATCATGCACGTCCCGGTCATCACCGTCATCACCGACCTCGGCAAGGTTCACGAGGGGTGGCTCGTCCCCGAGGTCGACGCCGTGGTCGTCCCTGCGCCCGAGGTCTTCCGGCGCGCCCGCGAGCGCGGCATCCCGCTCGAGCGCATCTACCAGCTCGGCCACCCGGTCCACCCCAAGTTCGAGGACGTCACCGAGACCAAGCAGCAGCTGCGAGCGCAGCTCGGCCTCCCGGTCGAGAAAACGATCGCGCTGCTGATGGCCGGAGGCGAGGGCGGCGGCAAGCTCCTCCCGACGACGATGGCGCTCGCCAAGTCGCGCCTTCCGCTCCACCTGGTGGTGATCACGGGCCGCAACGTGGCGCTGCGCGCCAAACTCAACGAGCTGGCCCCGACCCTGCCCACGCCGATGACGGTCCTGGGCTACTGCGACAACGTCCCCGAGCTGATGCGCGCCGCCGACCTGCTGGTCACCAAGGCCGGCCCCGGGGCGATCGCCGAGGCCAGCATCGCCGAGGTCCCCGTCGTCGTGTACGACTTCATCCCGGGCCAGGAACGCGGCAACCTCGACTACGTGCGCACGAACGGGATCGGCGTGGTCGCCCTGGCAGCCGCCGACGTCGTGACCTCGGTGCGGCGCATCGTCGCCAACCTCGAGCGCCTGCAGGCGATGCGCGACCGGCAGGGATCGGTCGCGCCGCGGGGGAGTTCGCGGCGCATCGCGGAGCTGGTCGCCAACATCGCCTGCGGCGAGCTGAGCGACTCGCCGCCGCCGCTTCCCGAAGCCGCGGCCGCGCTCTAGCCTAGCCCGGCTCCTTCGCCGTAAGGCCGCCGCGCCGCGCCATCGTCGCGGCGCCGATCGCGCCGGCATCGTTGCCGAGCGTCGCCGTGACGATCCTCGTCGTCCCGCGCGGGACCATCGTGGTCAGCTCCTCGACCTTGGGGCGCAGCGCGGCGAGCATGAACTCGCCCGCGCTCGCAACCCCCCCGCCCAGCGCGATCAGTTCGGGATTGACGAACGCGATCACGTTCGCCACCCCGCGGGCGAGGTCGTCGATGAAGCGGTTCCAAGCGGCTAAGGCGTGCGGGTTGCCGGCCTCGGCCGCGCGGCGGATCGACTTCGAGCCGAGCTTCTGCGCCTTTCGCGCGAGCAGCTGGCTGCGCGGAAACGAGTGCGCTACGGCGAGCGCGTGGCGCAGCAAGCCCGTCCCCGAGGCTTGTGCCTCGAAGCAGCCGGTCTTGCCGCAGTTGCAGGTGAACCCGTCGGTCGCGCGGATCTGATGGTGGCCGAACTCGCCCGCACCCGCGCGGTTGCCGAGCAGGAGATTCCCTTCGGCCACGACCCCGCCCCCGATCCCGGTTCCCAAGGTCAGCAAAGCGAAGTTGGCGGTCCCGCGGCCGCTGCCGAAGGTGTACTCGCCGAGGGTCGCGCAGCGCGCGTCGTTGGCGACCAGGACGGTCCGCCCCAACCGTTCCGCCAAGCGCCGCCCGAGCGGAACCTCGTGCCAGCCGAAATTGGGCGAGTAGCGGACGGTCCCGGTCCCCAGATCGATGTTTCCGGGGGCTCCGACCCCGATCGCGGAGAGATCCCGTTCCTTGCTTTGCCCCAGCACGTCGCCGACAGCTTGGACGATCGCCTCGACGACCAGCTCGAAGTCGTGGTCGGCCAGCTCGATCTCGGAACGCGTCTCGATCGCGCCGGATTGATCGACGACCGTCGCCAGAACGTGCGAGCCGCCGAGGTCGACGCCTACGCTCTTCATCGCCCGCTCCATCGCCGGTGCGCTTCGGCTTCAAAGGCCGGTGCCCTCGTCGCTCGCGAAGGTCAGGTCATGACGACGCTCGCGCTCCCCGCCGGCCTCCTCGCCGAAGTGATCGCGACCCGTCGCGACCTGCACGCGCACCCCGAGCTCGGCTTCGAGGAGTTTCGGACGGCCGGGATCGTCGCGACGCGCCTGCGCTCGCTCGGCTACGACGTGCACGAGAGGATCGCGACGACGGGCGTCGCGGGCGTGCTGCGCGGACGCGCACCCGGGAAAACGGTCATGCTGCGCGCCGACATGGACGCGCTGCCGCTGCGGGAAGAGAGCGAGAGCGCGTATCGCTCGACGGTCGAAGGCGCGATGCACGCCTGCGGTCACGACGGGCACGTGGCGATCCTGCTCGGCGCCGCCCGGCTGATCGCCGAACGCTCGAGCGAACTCGCCGGAACCGTCGTGCTCTGCTTCCAGCCGGCCGAAGAAGGACGCGGCGGCGCCAAGGCGATGGTGGAGGAAGGCCTGATCGAGCGTTTCGGCATCGAGCGGGCCTACGCGCTGCACCTCTTCTCCCAGCTTCCGACCGGCGTGCTCGGCTTTCGCGAGGGCGAGTTCTGCGCGTCCAGCGACTCGCTCGAGATCGTGATCCGCGGCGAAGGCGGCCACGGCGCGGCACCGCACCTTTCGGTCGATCCGATCCTCGTCGCGGCCGAGTTCGTCAGCTCGGTGCAGAAGGTCGTGAGCCGTCAAATCGATCCGCTCGAGCCGGCCGTCGTCACGATCGGCGCGATTGCGGGCGGGACGACGCACAACGTCATCCCCTCGAGCACGACCCTGCTCGGGACCGTGCGCGCCTTCGATCGAGGCGTGCGCGAGAAGATGGCGGGGCGGATCGAGCGCGTGCTGGCCGGCGTCTGCTCGGCCTCGGGAGCGAGCTACGAGTTCTCGTACCTGCAGCGCTATCCGGTGACTTCGAACGACCCCGCGCAGACCGCCTACGTGCGCGCGCTAGCCGCGCGGACGATCGGGGCCCGGCAGGTCGTCGGCGCGGAGCGGCACATGGGCGCCGAAGACTTCTCTTTTTTCGCGCAGAGGGTCCCGGCGTGCTACTTCGTGCTGGGCTCGAGCGGCGGCCTCCGGACGAGCTATCCGCACCACCACGGTAAGTTCGACCTCGACGAGGAGGCGCTCGCGACGGGCGTCGCGATCATGACGGCGCTCGCCCTGGATGCGCCCGCGTTCGCGCCCTAGCGGCACGCCGCCGGCGGGCGGCTACGAAGGCTTGCTGACCGCGTTCGCGGGGTCGTTGAAATCCGAGTAGAGCAGGGTGAGCTGGTCGGCCTTGCAGCGCGTCACGCGATAGGTCTGCAGGTCGAAGTTGCACGCCTCCTCGGTTCCGTCTTTGAAGTCGTATTCGAAGGTGCCGACGCGCTTGCCGTCCTGCACCTGGTCGGCGAGGCGCACGAACGGCACGTCGGCGTTCGCCTTGGCGTTGCGCACGAGCCCGGCGATATCGACGTCGAGGTTGCTGGAGGTCGTGCCCGACTTCTCCCACTTGCCGTTGCTGTAGGTCCAGTAGGTGTTGCCGATGATGATCGTCTTGACCGGCTTCCCCTCGAACTCCGTCGTCATCTGATAGCGGTTGGGGGCGACCCAGACCCCGACCGAGCGGACCGAGCCCAGCACCGTGAGCTTGTAGGAGTGCAGCCCCGAGAACGCCGCGAGGACCTTGGCGCGCAGCTTCGCGTCGGGGGCGGCGGACGAGGCCGCCGCGGGCAGCGCCAAAGCGATCAGCGCGGCGGCGAGTCCGCGGCGCACCGTTTCCTGCATGTACGACCTCCGAGCGGCATCCTCAACGAAACGTTGCTTTCTCGCCGAACGTCACGCGCCCCCGGGGTCCGCTCGGGGGCCGGGGCGAAACCTTTCCCATGCGCGAGACCATCGACCTCATCTCCCACGAAGCGGCGCGCGAGCTGCGCGCGTTCACGCAGCGCACGGGCCAGCCGACCACCATCGACTTGATGGACCTGGAGCCGATGGAGCACGTCTCGGAGATCGAGATCACCGAAGAGCACATCACGGTCACCTACAACGAAAAAACGACGCACCGCTACAACGCCAACGAGATCTCGCGCCGGGAGTGGTCGTACAAGTACAACGACGACCCCGAGTTCGTCGCGGCGATCGGCGCGGTCATCGCCCTGGCGCGCAAGCATCTGCGCGACCTCCCCGACAACGTCGCCTGCCCGCCGGGCTGCGCCGAGTGCTGCTCCGGCTACGAGCCTTTCGTGAGCCGTTCCGACGTCGAGCGGATCGCCGCCCACCTCGGCCTGACCTACGAGGAAACGCTCTCCCGCTACGTCGTGGCGCGCGATTCGGCCGACGGCTTCATCGTCGGCTATCTGCGCAAAGTCGACGACGACGTCGCGAGCAAGTGCCTCTTCCTCAAGGGGAGCAGCTCGGGACGCCACTATTGCGGCATCTACGAGGCGCGCCCGCACGACTGCCGGGCGTTCACGCCGATCGGCTGCGAAGACGTCGACGGCGGCTTGCGCCACACTCGAAAGTTCGAGCCCGGCAGCCCCTTCAAGCCGCGCCACAACGGCGAACCGCCGCGCGGCAAGCGCCGGCGCTGACGCCAGGAAGCCTCGCATGGATACGAACCTGGACCGCCCCTCGCGCTTCGGCGTGCCCGCCGAGAACGAGCTCCCCGACGACATCCGTGACGTCTACGAGAAGAATCGCGAGAAGCTCGGCTTCGTGCCGAACGTCTTTCGGGCGTATGCCCGGCGGCCCGAGCATTTCCGCGCCTTCATGCACTATCACGACGTGCTGATGCGCGGGCCGAGCGGACTATCACGCGCCGAGCGCGAGGCGATCGTCGTGGCCGTCTCAGCCGAGAACCGCTGTCAGTACTGCACGACCTCCCACGGTGCGGCGCTGCGCGTCCTCGGGAAGGACGCGGTCCTCGCCGAGCAGATCGCGATCGATTGGCGGACGGCGAACCTCTCGCCGCGCTGGCGCGCGATGCTGGCCTTCGCCTCGCGCGTCAACGAGCCGGGCTTCGCCGCGAGCGACGGCGAGCTCGAAACGCTGCGCGCGGCGGGCTTCTCCGAGGACGACGTCTGGGACATCGCCGCCGTCGCCGCCTTCTTCGGCTTCTCCAACCGCATGGCCGGGCTCATGAACATGCGGCCCAACCCCGAGTTCTACCGCATGGGGCGCTAGCGGCTATGCCGCGAGGATCGCGGCGTAGCGCCGCGGATCGACGTTCCCGCCGCTGAGGATGATGCCGGCGCGCGCGCCGCGCACGGCGAGTCTTGCGGCCAGCACCGCCGCGAGCGCGCAGGCGCCGCTCGGTTCCAAAACGAGCTTGAGCCGCTCGAAGGCGAAGCGCATCGCGGTGCGGATCTCGTCGTCGCTCACCGTCAGGATCCCGGTGCACAAGCGCTGGACGATCGGGAAGGTCAGCTCGCCCGGCGACGCCGTCTGCTGCCCGTCGGCGATCGTCTGCGGGACCGGGATCTCGACGCGCTCGCCGCGCGCGAACGACTGCGCGAAGTCGTCGCCGGCCTGCGGCTCGACCCCGTAGATCGCGATCCCGGGCCGCAGCGCGGTCGCCGCCAGGGCGCAGCCGGAGAGCAGACCGCCGCCGCCCACCGGCGCCAGCAGCAGGTCGAGCTCGGGAACGTCCTCGAGCAGCTCGAGCGCCGTCGTGCCCTGCCCGGCGATGACCGCAGGGTCGTCGTAGGGCGGGACGAGCGTCGCGCCGCGCTCGCGCGCGATCCCCGCCGCGAGCTCGGCCCGGTTCATCTGCGCGCGCTCGTAGAAAACGATCTCGGCACCGTAGCCGCGCGTGGCGGCGACCTTCGCCTCGGGCGCATCGGCCGGCATGACGATCGCGGCGCGAACGCCGAGCAGCCGCGCGGCGAGCGCCACGCCCTGCGCGTGGTTGCCGCTCGAGAAGGCGACGACGCCGCGTTCGCGTTCCGCCGGCGTCAGCTGCGCGATGCGATTGTAAGCGCCGCGAAACTTGAAGGCGCCCATCCGCTGCAGGTTCTCGCACTTGAGATGGATCCGCGCGCCGGTCCGCTCGTCGAGCGTGCGCGAGGTGACGACCGGGGTGCGATGGGCGACGCCGCGCAGCCGCACCGCGGCCGCCCGCACCTCCTCAAAAGTCACTGCGCGGTGGAAGGATGGACGTGAAACGCGGCGATCTTGCCGTCGGCGTCGAGCGTCATGTCCTCGTTCCAGGTCGCCTTCTCGAACGCGGCCGAGAACGTGTGGTAGCCTTCGCTCGCACCCGACGGCGTCGTCTCCTTCACGCCCTTGAACGCGCCGAGCGCGTTGAGGTCGTTGGAGAGCTGCCCCACCTTGGCCCGGTCCTCGAGCTGCGGCCTGCGCAGCGCGTTGAAATCGCCCTCGACCGGCCGCATGTCGTTGGCCACGATCGCTTTGGTGACGTCGTCCGCCAGCCGTTCGTAGCGGTTGTGATGCGGCACGACGAGGCGGAAAAGTATCGCCGTGACGACCAGGACGACGACGACGTAGAGCTGGCGCACGCGCGCCGAAGGGGCGCGCGTTCCGGGACGGCTGCCGGGCGTCACGTTCACGGGCGGGCTCGTCATCGCTCTTCCTTCGCCTGCCCGCGCGCCGCGAAGGCTTGGAAACGCAGCGTCGCGTTCCACTCTTGGGCCAGGCGCAGGCTCCACTCGCTTTCGAACAGCGCGACGAGCGTCCCCGCGGCGTCCTCGACGAGCTTCGCGCTGGAAGGCCAGGTCGCGGCGGCCAGCGCGGCCGGATCGCCTTCGACCAGCAGCGCCGTCGTATAGGGCAGCCGCGTGAGCTGCGTCTCGACGTTGTACTCTGCGGCCAGCCGGTACTTCGCGACCTCGAACTGCAGCTCGCCGACCGCGGCGAAGATCGGCTCGCTGCGAACCTGCCCGGCCGCGTAGAAGACTTGGATCGCACCCTCCTCGGAAAGCTGCGCGACGCCCTTCTGGAACGACTTGTAGGCGCCCGTGTCGACGTTGCGCACGAGCGCGAAGTGCTCGGGCGCGAACGGCGGGATGCGAGCGTAGGCGACGGACGGTTCGCCTTCGCAGAGCGTGTCGCCGATGGCGAACGAGCCTGGGTTCGCCAGACCGACCACGTCCCCGGCGTAGGCCTCGTCGACGACCTCGCGGTCGCTCGCGAACAGCTTCATGGCACGCGTCACGCGCACGTCCTTGCCCGTGCGCACGTTGCGCACCGTCATGTCGCGCTCGAACTTGCCGCTGCAGATCCGCAGGAACGCGACGCGGTCGCGATGGCGCGGATCCATGTTCGCCTGGATCTTGAAGACGAAGCCCGAGAAGCGTTCGGAATCCGGCGGGACCGGCGCGGCCTCGCTCGAGCCCTCGCGCAGCCCCAGACGCGAGGCCGGCGGAGGCGCGAGCTCGACGAACGCGTCGAGGAAGAGCTCGACGCCGAAGTTGGTCACCGCGCTGCCGAAGAAGACCGGCGTCACCTCGCCGCGGGCGAAGGCCTCGCGGTCGAAGCTCGTGCCCGCGCCGTCGAGCAGCTCGAGCTCGTCGGCGAAGGCGCGATAGCTGTGCTCGTCGGTGAGCGCGGCGAGCCGCGCGTCGCGCCCGTCGCTCACGCGCACCGGCGCGCGCTTGGCGCCGTGCTCGGTGCGTTCGAAGAGGTGGACCTGGCCGGCGGCGCGATCGTACACGCCGCGGAAGCTCGGACCGTTGCCGAGCGGCCAGTTGATCGGCGCGGTCCCGATGCCGAGCACCTTCTCCAGCTCGTCGAGCAGGTCGAGCGGCTCGCGGCTCGGACGGTCCATCTTGTTGATGAAGGTGAAGAGCGGAATGCGCCGCGCGCGGCAGATCGCGAACAGCTTTTTGGTCTGCGGCTCGACGCCTTTGGCCGCGTCGATCAGCATGACCGCGCTGTCGGCGGCCAAGAGCGTGCGGTAGGTGTCCTCGCCGAAATCTTGGTGGCCCGGCGTGTCGAGCAGGTTCAGCGTGTAGCCGCGGTAGGGAAACTGCAGGACCGTGGAGGTGATCGAGATCCCGCGTTCGCGCTCGAGCGCCATCCAGTCGGAGGTCGCCTGGCGCGCCCGGCGCCGCGCTGCGACCTGCCCCGCCGTATTGATCGCGCCGCCGTAGAGCAGCAGCTTCTCGGTGAGCGTCGTCTTGCCGGCGTCGGGATGCGAGATGATGGCAAAGGTACGGCGCCGCTCGACCGCTTCGGTCAGCGCACTTCGTCCGGTCGTCGCGGGGGAATCGTCAAGCAGCATCGGGACCACGTCGTTCGACACCCGCCGCAGCCGCCCGGTTGCCGCGCCGCGGAATCAGGGGACCTCGATGCGCGAGCCGGCGGCCGTTCGATAGCGCCGCAGCTCCCACCAGCCGCCGCCGTCGTGCAGCAGCACGAGCTCGCGGGGCGCGAAAAGCCCGAAGGGGGGCCCGCCCGCTTGGTAGAGCCGCGAGCGCGGGACGCTCAGCCGTTCCTGCCCGCGGGTGAGCCGCAGCCCGTCGGCGAGCACCTCGACCGTGCAATCGGCGCTGCGCGCGGAAGACCCGCTCGGGATCGCGCGCAGGCCGGCCGGGAGCTGCGACCGCACGTACGAACGCGGACCGCGCACGCGCTCGGTCTGGGTGAAGCACGCGGGGAACGCGGAGAGCGCCCACGGTGCCTCGCCGGTCACCGGCTCCGGCGTAAGGGTCGAGGGAGCCTGGGAGCGCGGCGCGCTCGGCGACCCGGTCGACTGCACGGCGGCGACCTCGAGCGGCTGGCCCGGCCGGTAGAACGCCGCCCCGATCGCGAGTGCCCCCAGGACCAGGACCGTCGCGATCAGATAGTAGCGCAGCACCGGAACACTAGGCGGCGCTTTCCTCCGAATCCGCCTCGAACTGGGCCTCGCCGAGTTCGACCGAGATGCGCCCGACGCGCGAGTCCGCCATGCCGTAGTAGACGTCGTAGCTGCGTGCGGGCGCGTCGGGCCGAAGATCGATGCCGGTCGGAAAGACGACGTCGTTCACCGTTCCGCGCCGTTCCTCGTCGGTCTCGGGGATCAGGATCGGCTGGGGCGAGCGGTAGAGCACGATGTCGGGACGCAACGCGTCGTGGACGACGACGCCGGCGCTGTAACGCATCCCGGAGGGCTTGCCCGCCCCGTCGTACTTCGCGTCCACGCCGTGGAAGACCGAGAACCAGCCCTCCTCGGTGCGCACCGGAGGCGTCCCCGCTCCGTTCTTGATGCGGCCCCAATCGTGCGCCGGCTCGAGCACGACCGCGCTCTCGGCGACCTTCAGAAGGCCTTGCGGATCGGCCAGGGCCGGCCCGAGGGGAACGTACGCGATCCGGGTGCTCTCGCGCTCGCGCGCCGGCAGATCCAAGATCGCCGGGATCGCCGCGGCACCGTCGAGCGTCGAGATGCGCAGCATCGGCCGGTGGTACAAGGCGAAGCTCGGAACGCCGCCGGGCGAGAAGACCGGCTCGGAAAAGAACGCGGCGTCCTTGTCGTCGCCGCAGGGCAGGCCGGGTGCGGAAAAGTCGACCAGCCCCAACCGCCGCCAAGCGTAACCGTCCGGCGAGAGCGCCACGGCGATCCGCGGTCCTTCGGGTCCGTAGGCCGTGTACGTCATCACGTAACGGTCGAGCAGGGGGATGAAGGTGACCCGCGGGTCCTCGCAGCCGTAGCCGCCGGGCGCGTCGCGCAGCTCGTACGGCGCTTCCGGCTCGAGCGCGAAGCCGGTTTGAACGAAACGCTCGCCGGCGTCTTCGAAGACGCCGATGCGCGAGCGGTTGCCGGCCGCGACCATGCGCGGATAGAGCAGCAGCTTCCCCTCGCGAGTCCGAGCCGTCGCAGGATTGAGGATCCCTGCGGCGTCGAGCGGGTCGGCGTCGTGCTCGAGCACGACGCCCAAACGATTGACGCGCACCTCCAGCGAGGCGATCGCCGGTCCCTCCATCCTAGACAACACCTCCGTCAGACCTCGCGGGCCTGATGGTGTATCGACCGTTCGGCGAAGTCACTTCAGCACGGTCGAGGCGACGAGATCACCTTCGGGGGTCACGACGTCGAGGACCGACCCCAGGCGGTACACCGAGTTGGGTACGATCCACAGCGTGTACGTTCGATATTGTTCCGTCGGTTCGCCGCCATCTGCAGGCGCCCGGTCGAACGCTACGATCCTCACCCGCTGGGCGTTAGCCCGGATCGACTCGATGACTTGCCGCCAGCCCGAATCGTGATGGGGCCCCATCAGCAAGAGAACCCCGAACTCGTGGTTGAAGCGCACCGGTGCCCGGATCTTGAAGGTTTCGAGGTCGTGCCGATTGCGGACGATCCTGACCTCGTTTCCACCGACTGCCGCCGTGGTGCCCTGCGTGTACGTCCTGACGCGCACTTCGCGGCAGCCCGCGAGAAGGAACGCCAGAGCGGCGAGAGCCGCAAGCTTCTTCATTGCCAGCCCGCTTCGAGGCTGACGAGCCTTGGCCTCGCGCGCACTCCTCACAGGACGAGGCCCAAGCGCTCCAGCGGACGACGGCGAGTGAATTTTGAACCGCAAAACTGCTCTTGTCGTTGCTCCTCACAGTCGCCTCTCCTAAACTGGAACGTATCGTGAAGACGTTCCGCGGGCTGGCGGTCGCGAGCGCCGTCCTTGCCTTTGCCATCGCGATCCTGGGAAGTTGGGTCCGCATCAACGGTGCGGGGATGACGTGCCCGGACTGGCCGCTCTGCCGGGGAGCGCTGATCCCCTCCTTGGAGGGCGGGGTCGTTCTGGAGTGGACGCACCGCTTGTTCGCGTTCCTCGAGGGCTTTATCATTCTCGGCGCCATCGCGGCCGGCTGGCGCTGCCGGAAAGAAGTCGCGGGCATTTCCCAGACGCTCGGCGCACTGGCCGCCATCTTCGTCTTGCAGATCGCGCTGGGCGGCGTGACGATCTTCCAGGCCAACAGTCCCGTCTCGGTGATGCTGCACTGGGGCGCCGCGATGCTGCTGCTGGCGACCTTGACGGTCCTGGCACTCCTGGCCCTGTTCGCCCCGAGCCCGATCCGCGGGCAGCGCGCGCGCGGCGAGAGCGCGCTCGTCCCGGCCGCCCTGGTCGTCGCAGCCGCCTTCGCCTTCGTGACGATGTGCCTCGGCGCATATGTCAGCTCGAGCAACTACGGCCTTGCATGCTCTGCCTTCCCGGCCTGCGACGCCACGCTGCTGGGAGCCGGCCCGCCGCAGCTCTTGCAGATGCTGCACCGCTTCGCCGCCGAGTCGTTCGGCGTCGTGGCGCTGGTCGCGACCTTCATCGCGCTCGGCAGCTCGCCGCGCGTGCGCGCCTTCGCTCTTCTGGGGATGCTGCTGGTGCTGCTGCAGCTCTTTTTGGGAGTCGCCAACGTCGTCTGGCAGCTCCCGACGATGCTGCGCGAGGCGCATGCGGCGAATGCCGTGGCGACCTTCTTGGCCTTCGTGATCGCGGCGGCCCTGGCCGTGCTCGATCCCTACGCCGTGGCGCACCGTCGCCCGCAGCGAACGCTCGGCTCGAGCTCGGTCGCACGCGGCCTGTGAGCTCCACTCTCTCGCGGGTCGACGGCAACGTCGCGGCGCTCTCGACCGGCTGGCGCGGCGTTCTGTTCGACTACTACGAGCTGACCAAGCCGCGCATCGTCCTGCTGCTGCTGGTCACGACGCTGGCCGCGATGATCATGGCCGCCGGGGGCTTCCCGCCGCTCGGCCTGACCGTCGTGACGCTGCTCGGCGGGGCGCTTGCGGCCGGCTCGGGCGGCGCCTTCAATTGCGTCATCGACCGCGACATCGATCGCAAGATGACGCGCACGCTGATGCGTCCGGTCGCCGCCCAGCGGATCCCGCCCGCGCACGGGCTCGCCTTCGCGACGGCGCTCGGGTTGATCTCGTTCGGGCTGCTGTATCTGCTGGTCAACCCGCTCGCCGCCTGGCTCTCGCTGGGCGGCAACGTCTATTACGTCCTGGTCTACACGCTCTGGCTGAAGCGCACGACCACGCTGAACATCGTGATCGGCGGCGCGGCCGGCGCCGTTCCGCCTTTGGTCGGGTGGGCGGCCGTCACGCACGGGATCGGCGCTCCGGCGCTGGCGCTCTTCGGGCTGATCTTCCTGTGGACGCCGCCGCACTTCTGGGCGCTCGCGCTGATGACCAACACCGACTACCACAAAGCCAAGGTGCCGATGCTGCCCAACGTCAAGGGCATCGAGCGCGCCAAGCACGAGGTCTTCTGGTATACGGTCGTCCTGGTCGCGGCTTCCCTGACCCTCTGGCCGCTCCACGTGATGGGGCTGTGGTACCTCGTTCCGGCCGTCGTCTTCGGCGCGATCTTCGTCTACCTCGCATGGAGGATGTTACGGGGCCCGACGAAACCCACTGCACGCGTGGTCTTCAAGTATTCGCTGCTGTATTTGGCGCTGATGTGCGCCGCGATGGTCCTCGACCGAGTGCTCGGATAGGACCCTGGCGATGACCGTCCATCCGCCTCGGCGTGCCGTCGAAGGGCCGGCCGAACCGAAGCGCGTCGCCGGCCACACCTTCGACCGCGCGAACCTGCCGCTGCTGCTGACTTTGGGCCTCGGCGTCTTCGCCGGAGCGCTCGACCTCGGCGTGCTCTCGCCGGCGCTGCCCGCGATCGCGCGCGGTTTCTCGGTCGCACCGCGCGACGTGGCGTGGGTCTTCACGCTCTACCTCTTTGCCAACGTCGTCGCCATCCCGGTGATGACCAAGCTCTCGGATACCTACGGCCGCCGGCCGATCTACATCCTCTGCGTCTCGATCTTCCTGGCGGGCAGCATGCTCGCGATCGCCGCGCCGACCTTCGGCATATTTTTGCTGGCGCGCGCGATCCAGGCCGCCGGCGCGGGCGGCATCTTCCCGGTCGCGACCGCCGCGATCGCCGACCGCGTCCCGCTCGAACGGCGCGGCTCGGCGCTCGGCATGCTCGGCGCGATCTGGGGCTTGGCCGCGATCATCGGGCCCAACGTCGGCGGCGTCCTCACCCACTTCTTGTCGTGGCGCTGGATCTTCGCGGCGAACCTGCCGCTCTCGATCGTCGTGATCGCACTCGCGCGCAAGCACCTTCCAGCGACCGTCGCGCGCGTCCGCGGTCCGCTCGACGTCGCGGGCATCGCGGCGCTGGCGACCGGGCTGCTCGGCGTCATGATCGGCTTGACGCGGCTCGATCCCAACGCGGCCGCGATCGGCGGCGGAACCGTTTTCGGCGCGTTGGCGCTCGCGGCCGTCGCCTTCGCGGCGCTGGCGGCGATCGAACGGCGCGCTGCGGAGCCGATCCTCGCGCCGCGTCTGTTCGCGACCCGTCAGCTCGTGGTCACGTACGGGCTCGAGGTCCTCATCGGTCTGCTCGAAGGCGCGCTGTTCTTCATGCCCGCGGCGCTCGTCGCCGCCGACCGCCTCAGCTACGCCGCCGCCGGCGCGATCTCGGCGATCGGCGCGATCATGTTCGTGCTGGTCATCCCCGGCGCGGGCCGTGCGCTCGACGCTTTCGGCAGCCGCGCCGTGCTCGGCGTCGGCTCGGTGCTGACGGCGGCCGGGCTCGCCCTCTTCGGCGTTTCGCTGAGCTCGCTGCCGCTGGCGATCGCCGGGATCGTCGTCGCCGGCACGGGCTTCGGCGCCTTGCTCGGCGCGCCGACGCGTTACATCATCTCCAACGAGGTCCCGTCGTCGACGCGCGCCACGGCAGTCGGCGTGCTCAGCGTCTTCCTCATCATCGGCCAAATCTTCGGCGGCTCGCTCGCCGGCGGACTCATCGGCGCGGACATCGGCAACGTCGCCGGCTACCGCATCGCCTACGAAGTCTTCGCCGCGCTCGCCGTCGTCGCGGCGCTGGGCACGCTGCTGCTGGCCTCGCAAGCGCGCGAGCGCAAGAGCGCCGCGAATTAGCCGGCCGCCGCTGCCCCTCAGGTCGCTCCGCGGCTGAGCCCGCGCGCGAGGCGCCACAAGATATAACCGGCGGCGCCGAAGATCGCGAGCACGATCAGCAAGTCGGAGAAGCCCGAGAAGCTCGCCACCGAGTTGCCGCAGACCGCGACCGCCGCCGAGGAGAGCCACAGATCGAGGCGGGCGAGCGGATTGGAAGCGAGTCCGCGCTCCGCCCGCAGCTCGGCGACGATCTCGCCGGGAAGCCAGGCGCCCTCGTCGATCAGGTCGCGGATGACGCCGTTCGGGTCGATCAGCACGGTCCGCTCGGTGTGGATGAGACCGACGCGCGGATCGGGAAACGCCGTCACCTCGAACTGCGCGGCGAAATCGAGAACCTTTTCGGGATCGCCCGTGGCCAGCGTCCAGCGCGCGGGATCGGCGGCGAACAGCCGGCCGTAACGCTCGAGGACCGGCGGCCGGTCGAAGCCCGGATCGAGCGTCACCTCGACCAGGTGCACGGGCTCGCCCCGCAGCCTTTTTTGCAGCGCCAGGAACTTCGCGCTGACCAGAGGGCATTCGCGCGGGTCGCCGCAGCGCGTGTAGATGAACGACATGACGACCGACTGGCCGCGCAAGTCGCGCAGCGAGAACGGCTTCCCGCTCTGATCGACGAACTGCGTGGCGGGCACGACGTCGCCGACGATCAGGTGCTCGACGTAGCGCAGGAGGGGAGCCGAGAGCGCGATCCGCGTCGCCTCGGTGCCGGTGATCGAGCTCTTGCCGAGCACGCGGAGCTCGGAGAGCTCCGGCGGCTGCTCGTCGGCGTCGGCGATCGCGGAGAAACGGTCTCCGACTGCCAGCGTACGAGCCAGGCTCGCCGGGCGCAGCCGCACGGTCGAGGTCAGCGAGCCCTCGTGCGCGATGTCGAGGCGAACGACGGCCCGTCCTTGCGCCGGCATCAGCCCGAGGACGAGCCCTCGCACGCTCGCTTCGTGCGCCGCCGCCGCGCCGAACGACGCCAGCCATGCGGCCGCGGCGAACGCGGCGAGCGCCGCGGCCCGCATCGAATCTCTACACTGCTTGAGTTTTTTCATCGCCCGTCCCGTCTCGGCCCGCTAGATGCGTTCTGCTCGAATTCCGGCATTCGATAAAACGTGCGGTTCGCAACGCTGCCGGGGCAGCGCGGCCTTCGTTCCGCCGCAAGGCGATGTCCCGCTCCCCCCGAATCAGAGCAGTCCTTTTTTCTCGGGCCGGCGCGGCGGGGAGCGTTCCCATGATCTCCAAGCACCGTCGGAACGACGGCTGGCACGAATCGATCGCCTCGCGCCCCTGGAGCCGGGCCGAGCGCCGCGTCGTGCTGCAAGGCTTCTTGGGACGCTTCTCGGTCGCGATCGAGCCGCTGATCGTCGCCGCCTTCTTCTCGCTGCTGCCGGTCGCGCTGCTGCTGCGCAAACAAGAGATCGCACCGCTCGTCGCGCCGATCTTCGCCGCGGCGGCGCTCGCTTTTTTGACGTACGCGGTCGCGCTCATGGTTCCGCCGGCGCGCGCACTGCTCGAAACGCTCTCGCCGATCTACATCGTCGACGGCTACATCCGCTACCGGCGCGACGATTCCGGCACGGTCGCGCCGTACTTCGTCGCCGTCCTCGACTCCGAGCGGCACGTCCTCGGCGAGTGGCCGCTGCGCGCCTGGCCGCCGTCGATCGGTCAGCGCGATCTGTGGCCCGCGATGGTCGAGTTCAGCGAATTCGGCGGCATTCACAGCATCGACGGCCGGCCGACCGGCGTGCTGCCGCCGGCGATCTCGCCGCTGGGGATCGGCGTCGCGGAAGGCGACGCGCGCCGCGGCGAGACGCGCCGTCGATAGTCTGCTCGGCCGCGCCGGCGTCAACGTCTCAGCGCCGCTCAGTGAGCGGGACCTTCACCGAATCGGCTGCCGGCCACACCCGGCCGAAGCCTGACGAGATGACGACGAACGCGCCCATCACGAAGACCACGATGACCGCGATGGCCAGCAGCATCTGCACGTTTCCCGGAAGACCTTTGGAGACGGGGATCGGGCGATCTTCGAGCGGGCTCCGGTCGGCGTGGCTCACGAGCGCGCTCCCAGGACGTTGACCGACGCCAGCAGCGCCAGCACGCAGCCGACGGCCATCAGCCCGAGCAGGATCTTGGTGACCAGCGCGTCCAGACCGTGCGCCTTCCAATCGTTCTTCAACTGGACGAGCGCCGTCACGCCGACCACGACGGCGCCGATGAAGGCGAGTGTTTTCTCGAACGTTTCGGGCGTCATGTCATCACCACAGGTAGAAGAGGAAGAACAGCGCGACCCAGATCACGTCGACGAAGTGCCAGTAGAGCGTCCCGGCGGTCAGTCCGAAATACTTCGAACCGGTGTAGACGCCGCGGTTGGCTTGGAAGCCGAGCACCGTCAGATAGATCACGCCGACGAAGACGTGGAACCCGTGCATCCCGGTCAGCGTGAAGAACGACGCCCCCATCGAGCTGCCTTGCCACGTCGTCTTGATCAGCGACCACTCGTGAGCCTGGCCGAGCAGGAAGGCGATGCCGAGCACGATCGTGGCGAGCAGCCAGGCGTTGAACTTCTGCTTGTTGAGGTGTTTCCAGTTTTCGAGCGCGAAGTGCATCGTCACGCCTGAGCCGAACAGCACGACCGAGTTGAGCGCAGCGAAGGCGGTGTCGAACCACGGGAGCTGATGCCCGTCGACGAAGGGCGGCCAAGCCGGCGCCGAGACGCGCAGGTACATGTAGGCGAAGATGAACGAAGCGAACAGCACGCAGTCGCTGATGAGGAAGAACACGAATCCGAGCAAGCGGATGTCGCGCGTCTCGGCGTAGTGCCGCTCGACGTCGTTGTAGCGGGCCTCGACCGCCTGGAGGCCGAGCGGTTTGACCGCACTCGCCATCGTCTACGCTCCCGCCGGGAACGGCGCCGGCCCCGCGAGGCTGGCCCTAGTGGGCGCCGGGTAAGGATCGGTCTCGTGGTCGAGGTTGCGGTACGGCAGCGGTTCGCCGAAGTCGTACGGCCGGTCGTAGACGATCGGGATTTTCTTGAAGTTGTAGTACGGCGGCGGCGAGGAGATCATCCACTCGAGCGTGCGCGCGCCCCACGGATTGTTGCCGGCGAGCTTGCCGTGGCGCAAGCTCCAGATCAGGTTGACCGCCAGCAGCGCGACCGAGGCGACCATCAGGAAGGACGAGACCGTCGCGAACTGGTTCCAGAAGACCGAGTCGGGATGCGTCTTGGCGAAGTACTCGTAGGAGGCGTAGCGGCGCGCCATCCCTTCGAGCCCGAGCCAATGCATCGGCAAGAACGTGAGATTGAGACCCGCGAAGAAGAGCCAGAAGCCGATCTTTCCCATCCGCTCGTCCAGCATGCGGCCGGTCACCTTCGGATACCAGTAGGTCAGGCCCGCCAAAAATCCGAAGACCGCGCCGCCCCCCACGACGTAGTGGAAGTGCCCGACCACGAAGTAGCTGCCGTGCTCGTGCAGATTGGCCGGGACCGAGGCGAGAAAGATGCCGGTGATCCCGCCGAACGTGAACGTGATCAAAAACGCGAGCGCGTACAGCATCGGGACCGTCAGTTGGATGCGGCCGCCCCAGATCGTGGCCAGCCACGAGAAGATCTTGATCCCGGTCGGGACGCCGACCGCGAAGGTCAGGATCATGAAGGGAGTCTGAATCCAGGGCGCGAGGCCGCTCGGATACATGTGGTGCGCCCAGACGGCAAAACCCAAGATCGCGATCGCCATCGACGAGAACGCGATCATCTTGTAGCCGAAGATCGGCTTGCGCGCGAAGGTCGGCAGCACTTCGGAGATCACGCCGAAGGCGGGCAGGATGAAGATGTAGACCGCCGGATGCGAATAGAACCAGAACATGTGCTGGTAGAGGAGCGGGCTGCCGCCGCGGCTCGGGTCGAAGAACGGCACGTTGTACACGTGCTCGAGAAAGAGCGCGAGCAGCGCGGCCGAGAGCGCGACCGTCGCGATCATGTTCATCAGCGCGGTGGCCAAGGTGGCCCACACGAACAGCGGCATGCGGGTCCAGGTCATGCCGGGAGCCCGCATCTTGATGATGGTGACCATGAAGTTCATGCCCGTCATCGTCGAACTGACGCCGACCAGGATGATCGACAGGCACCACAGCGCGCCGGCGACGCCGTCTTGGAGCGAGATCGGCGGATATTCCGTCCAGCCCGCGTGCGCGCCGCCGTAGAGCAGGGTGCTGAAGAGCACGACCCCCGAGAGCGGGACGATCCAGAAGCTGATCATGTTGAGCCAAGGGAACGCCACGTCGCGCGCGCCGATCTGCAGCGGCATCACGAAGTTCCCGATCGCGCCGGTGACCAGCGGGATGAGGACGAGCCAGACCATCGGCGTGCCGTGCATCGTATACACGACGTTGTACGCCTCGTGGCTCATGATCGCGCCTTCGGGCTTCCACAACTGCAGGCGGATCAGTTCCGCGAAGGAGCCGCCGATCAGCATGAACAGGATGCCGGTGATGAAGTACTGGACGCCGATGACCTTGTGGTCGAGCGAGAACACGTACTTGCGGATGAAGCCTTCCGGCGGCGGATGGATGTGATCGTCGCTATCGTGCTCGTGGAGGGCGGGCGTCGCGTGCATTCCGGCTTCCATACTCTCGCTCTCTACTTCAGACTGGACAGATAGGCGACGAGGTCGGCGATGTCCTTATCCGAGATCCCGGTGGCTTGGCGGTTCGGCATCGCTCCGAGCGGGCCGGTGTAGCCGTTTTCCAGGATCTCGCCGATGTCGTCGGGCGTCGGCGGCTTGCCGTCGACGAGGGTCGGATGCTTGGGATCGTCGGTGAGCTTGGCGAGACCCGGCCCGACGATTTTCTGTTCGAACGGAGCGATCGCGTGGCAGGCCGCGCACTTCTGCGTGAAGACCGCCTTGCCCGCGGCCGCGTCGCCGCCGGCCAGCGAGACGGGCGCGGCCGAGACCGCCTTCGTCTGCTCGCCGGCGAACCACTTGCGGAACGCGGCGGGCGATTCGATGATCAGCTGACCCTGCATCACGCTGTGGTCGACCCCGCAAAACTCCGCGCACACGATTTGGAACGACCCGGTGCGCGTCGGGGTGAAGTTGACGTTCTGCACGAGCCCCGGCACGGCGGTCGCCTTGAGCCGGATCTCAGGGACCCAGAAGCTGTGGAGCACGTCGGCCGACGTGACCAGCACGCGCACCGGCTCGCCCAGCGGCAGGTGCATGGCCTCGCCGTTCGAGTAGACCGAGCTCTTGAGGCCCGGATAACGATACTCGAAGTAGAACTGGTGGCCGATGACCTCCATCGTCAGGGCCGGCGAGCCGTTTCCGAACTGCACCTTGGCCCAGACGTTGATGCTCATCCAGATCAAAGCGACGATGATCAGCACCGGAACGATCGTCCACCACAGCTCGAGCGTCGGCGAATCGTGGACCTGCACGCCGATCGTCTCGCGAGGCTCGCCCCGGCGGCGGCGGAAGACGATCGCGAAGTAGATCACGAAGCCCGCGACGTACGTGAAGATCGCGAAGCCGAAGGCCGACATGAACTTGAACAGCGCGTCGATGTCGGCTGCGCGGTCGGCGACTTCGTTCGACTCGCCCGGCAAGAAGAAGTCGAGCGGAGCGTAGTAGATGAGCAGCGCGACGGCGACGTTGAGCACCGTCAGCGCGATCGCGAAAGGCCAGAAGCCCGGTCCGAGGCCCTTGGTCGGAACTTCCTGCGGCTTGGGGGCGGCAACGTCGGTCATGATTGCACTGTTCCCGTCGCGCGAGTTTTCGCACGTGCGTACCGAACGGCGAGCTTCTCTCTCACGCCGGAGTCCGAATTCGGAACGCAAGCACGCACCAAAGCAACGCTCCCCCACGCAAGGCGCCATTCCGGCGCATTCTCTTTATTAGATGAGCCACAAATGGCTTCCCTCATCCGAACGCAAGATATTTGAGTTGCGCCTTATAAAAGGTGCTCCTCTTCTGCAAAATGCGTGCGACTTAAGTAGTTGGTTGAGTTCTCTGCGCGGCGCGCGCAAACGCGCGGATGCGCGCATCGATGTTGGTGAGCGCATTGCCCACGACGACGGCGCGCGCGCCGGCGACAAAAGCAGCACGGACGTCTTCCGGCGAGGCGATGCCGCCTTCGCAGATCGCAAACTCGTGAACCGCGGCAAGCTCGCTCAGCAGTACGAGATCGGGGAGAGCCCGGCCTGACGTCTCCGCGGTATAGCCGGCCAACGTCGTCGCCACGATGTCGGCGCCGGCTTCGGCGGCGGCCAGCGCGTCGGCGCGGGTCGCGCAGTCTGCCATGGCGAGGCAGCGCGCCGCCTGCGCTGCCCGAACCAGCGCGGCGACGCTCGCTCCCCCCGCGCGCGGACGCGAGGTCGCGTCGAAAGCGACGATCGTCGCGCCGGCCTCGGCCACGGCGGCCACTTCTTCGAGCGTCGTCGTGATGTAGGGCGCGAAGCCGGGATAGGCGCGTTTGACGATGCCCACGATCGGAACGGCGACGGCGGCGCGAACCGCGCGCAGCCGCTCGAGCCCCTCGATGCGCACGCCGGCGGCGCCGTTGGCGGCGGCGCAGCGGGCGAGCGCCGCGACGATCTCCGGCGTGTTGAGCGCGGAGCCGGCGTCCGGCTGAATCGAGACGATCAGGCCGCCCTCGAGCGCCCGCAGGGTCGCGTTCACCCGCGCGCGTCCGCCGGCGCGGCGAGGCCGGCCGCGTGAAAGGCCAGGCGCAAGGCACCGTCGACCGGATCGCCGAGCGGTGCCACGATCTCGGCGTGCGGCAGCGCGAGCACGAGCGAGTCCTCGAAGATCTCGCCGAATGCCTCGTCTGCGAACAGGCCGCCGGCGTACGAGACCAAGCGCAGCGAGGCCGGCGGCAGGCGCTCGTCGACGGTCCGCGCCAAGGCGGCGAGCTCGTCCGCGGCGGTGCGGCGGACGGCGCACGCATCGGCGGCGCCGGCCCGCGCGGCAGCCAGCACCGCCGGCGCGAAGGCCGCCAGCGCCGGCCGATCGATCTCGCCGTGCGCGACCGCATGCTGCAGCGCGCGCAAGGAGTTCGAGGCGAAGTGCGCGAGCGCGAGCCGTTCGAGCACGCCCGGCTCGCCGAAATCGGCCTGCCACATCGCGCGGCGGAGCGCCGCGCGCGCGATCCAGAGCGCGCTGCCCTCGTCGCCGAAGAAATATCCCCAGCCGCCGGCGCGCACGAGCGGCGAGCCCGGCGGATCGCAGCCGACCGCGACGCTTCCGGTCCCGGCCAGCACGACGATGCCGGCCGCGCCGGCGAGCGCGCCCGCGTGCGCGATCAGCGTGTCGTGAACGAAGAGCGACTGCGCCGCGTTGGCGCGCAGATGCGGCGCCGGCGAAACGCCTTCGTCGTAACCGCTGATGCCGGCCACGACCGCGGCCAAGCGCGTGCCGGCCGGCAAACCCGCTGCGGCGAGCGCATCCGCGAGCACGCCGTCGAGCACCTCCGCTTGGCGCGGCGAGCCGCGCGGCTCGCCGACGAGGTCGGCCGGAGGTCCGCTCGCGGCGCCGACGACGGCGCCGCTTTCGTCGCCGACTCGAGCGCTGGTCGAGCTCTGCCCGCCGTCGACGCCGGCGCAGAGGATCATCGCAGCAGCGCTTCGTAGGCGCGCGGGTCGGCGCCGCAGCAGCGCCGCGCGAAGGCGTGCGCGTCGCCTTCGCTCGCCTTGGGATCGGCCCGGTGACACGCTTCATGGGCGAGCGCGCAGCGCACGAAGCGCGCGGCTTCCGCTTCGCCGAGGGCCGCGCGCACGCGCTCGACCGCCCGCGCGTTGATGCGGATCGCGTCGCACTCCGGATCGTACTCGGCGAGCAGCCGCGCCGCACCCTCGCCGAAGTCGACGATCGACAGCGTCACGGCTTCGTCGCGGAAGCAGGACGCCGCAGGTCGACGCCGTCGCGCTCGAGTCGCGCGCGCAGTTCGCGCGGATCGACGGCGCGCGGCGCGATCCCCCGGCGCGCGGCGAGCGCCGCCGCCGTCCCGGCCGCCTGCCCGAGCGTCATCACCGTCGGCGTCAGGCGCGTCGAGGCCAGCGCCTCGTGCGTCGTCGAGATGCAGCGCCCCGCGACCAGCAGGCCCTCGACCGATTCCGGCACGAGGCAGCGGTACGGAATCTCGTAGCTCGCGCCTTCCGGCAAACGGTGGGTCGTCGTCCCCGAGCCCGAGGGATTGTGAATGTCGATCGGGTAGGCGCTGCGCGCGACCGCGTCGTCGAAGGCGCGTGCGCCGAGCACGTCGTCGCGCGTCAAGGTGTAGGCTCCGATGATGCGGCGCGATTCGCGAATGCCGATCTGGGTCGCGGTCGCGGCGAGCCGCGCGTTCGCGAAGCCGGGCACGTCGCGCCGGAAGAAGGCCACCAGCTCCATCGCCTGCCGCCGGCCCTCGATCTCGGCCCGCGTCAGATCGTCGGGATCGAGCGGATCGATGCCGACGACGCGCGTCATGTTGACGCTGACCTCGTCGGGATACGGGCTGATGAAGAATGAGACCAGCTCGCGCGGCACGTCGACCTCGCCGCGTTCGCGCGCGCGCTGCCAGAGCTCGTACAGGCCGGCGACGGCGCTGAGCGCGCCCGCGCTGCGTTCGCCGGGCGGCAGGCTGGTGCGCATCTGATCGGCGTGCTCGCGGACGTAAGCCGCGGTGGCGGCGAGGTCGACATGGCTGAGCCGGAACATCAAGCTGGCCGGCTGCACGCGGCCGGCGCCGTCGCCCTGCCGCAACTCGACGCCCGCCGAGGCCGCGACGTACGCATCGGCGGTCGCGTCGATCGTCACCGCAGCTTCGTACGCGCGGAGGCCGCCCACGGTCGCGAAGGACGCGCCGCGGACCGCGCCGCGATCGTCGCGCAGCGCCTCGAGGAAGTAGGCGTGCAGCAACAGCTCGACGCGCGACTCGCGCATCATCTCGAAGAGCAGCGCCTTGTGCGCTTCCGGATCGAAGGGCGTGATCGTCGCGACGTAGTCCGAGGAGTCGGGGATGTGTCCGGGCGAGGCGCCGCGCGCCACGAGCCGCTCGACGATCTCCTGCGCGATTCCGCCGACGATCCGCTCGCGGCCCGCGTGAAACGTCATCCAAGGACCGACCATCGCGGCCGTCGCCGTCCCGCCCAAGAAGCCGTACCGCTCGACGAGCAGCGTTCGGGCGCCGCCGCGCGCCGCCGCGAGCGCCGCGGCGCAGCCGGCGTTGCCGCCCCCGACCACGAGCACGTCGTACGTCATGGCGGGCTCCTTTCGCCTTTCCTCGTTCGGACTCTCTCCCCGCGCAAGCCGCCGCGCGGACGCCATCTCGGAGACGAGGGATCGCGGCGCAGTCGAACCGAACGTACGTTCGATGGAAACCGTGCGGCGCGTGGGCCGGCTGCGGTGCGTCGAGGTCGAGGCCAAATCGGTCCTCAACCGCGTCCGGGGCATGCCCTTCGGCTGGTCGGTCAATCCCTACCGCGGCTGCCATCACCGCTGCGTCTTCTGTTACGCGCGCCGCACGCACGAGTTCTTGGAGCGCGACGGCGTCAGCGAGTGGGGCTCACTGATCTCGGTCAAGATCAACGCGCCCGAAGTGCTGCGGCGCGAGCTGGCGAGCCCGTCGTGGAATGGCGACGAGGTCGCGATCGGGACCGCGACCGATCCGTATCAGCCGCTCGAGGGCCGCTACCGGATCACGCGGCGCATCCTGCAAGAACTCGTTCGCGCCCGTACGCCGGCGTCGCTCATCACGCGCTCGCCGCTGGTGCTGCGCGACGCCGACGTGCTGCGCGAGCTCGCGCTGGCGGCCGGCGTCGACGTCTCGATCAGCCTGCCGACGCTCGACGCGGACCTGGCGCGCCGCATCGAACCGGCCGTCGCGCCGCCGCGCCAACGCTTGCGCGCGATCCGCGCCCTGGCGCGAGCGGGGATACCCGTCGGCATCGCGGTCGCGCCGGTCCTCCCGCACCTGACCGACGATCCCGCCTCGCTGCGCGCGGTCTACGCCGCCGCGGCCGACGCCGGCGCCAGCTTCACTTGGCGCAGCCTGCTCAACCTCGGCGAGGTCGCGCGCGATGCCTTCTTCGCCTTCTTGCACGACGAGTTTCCCGCGCTCGTGCCCGAATACGAGCGGCTCTACCGCACGAAGTACGCACCCCAGTCGTTCGCGGAGGAGATCGAGCGCCGCGCCGGCGCCGCGCGCGCGAGCGTGCGGCTCGCACCTCCTCCGGCGCTCGAGCCGCGCCCCCAGCCGCAGCTGCGGCTGTTCGGTTAGCGCGCGCCCGGCCTCGCCGAACGCTAGGCGGCGCGACGCGCGGCGACGATGACGACGGGCGCGTCTGCGGGAAGTCCGCGCAGCTCTTCCTCGGCCAGCGCGAGCACCTGCGCGACCTCCGCGAGCGCGCCGAGAGCGGCCGAGCGCGCGGCATACAGCAGATAGACCTCGGGCAGCGCGCGCCCGACGTCGCCGAAGCTGGTCGTTCCCTCGACGGTCCGAACGAGGGCCGGGCCGAACGCGCCGGCGCTCGTCGCGCAGACGGACGCATCGCGCAGGGTGAGCCGCACGACGGCGGTGCGATCGACCGCGCAGGCGTCGAGACGGCCGCGCCCGGCGCGCGCGGTGAAAACGGTGAGCCCTTCGGTCGCCGCCGCGCGGACGAGCGCGCCGGCCTCGAGATGCAGCGCGCGCGCCGCCGCCGCGAGCCGTTCCGCATCGCCGGCGTCGCGCCGGAAGGTTTCGCCGCCGACGGCGGCCGTCGCGCCCGAGGCCGTCGCGCGAACGAGGTTTCGGCGCGCGTCGAGCTCGACTGCGACCTCGACGAACTCGGGGGCCGCGCCGGCAGCGACGACGCGTTCGACCGCCTCGCGCCGCACGCGCACGACGTCCTCGGGCGTCGGATTGGGGACGGTGCGCTCGACGACGTCGCGCACGAGCGCAAGCGCGACGCCGAGCGGCGAGATCACCTCGGCGTCGCGGGCCAGCCGGTGGCGTAAGCCCGCTGCCTGCGCCAAGAAGGGAACGAGCGCCGCGGCCCCGCCGCCTCCGCCGACCAGCTCGACGTCGCGCCGGTCGAGCTCGTACTCGCCGATCAGCTCTTCGAGGGTCGCGCGCAGCTTCGCGCTCGCGCGCTCGAGCAGCGTGCGCGCGAGCTCTTCGGGAGCGCAGCCGAGACGTTCGCCGAGCAGCGCGAAAGCGAGACGCGCGCTTTCGGCGTCGCCGCGCGCGAAGTCGCCGCCGGGCACGTAGCCGAGCAGGTTCGCCGCGCACGTCGGCGTGAACGCGGCGCGCGTTCCGTCGGCCAGTTCGAGCGCGACGTAATCGTCCGGATCGCCGGCCTGCGGCCGCACGAACGCGAGGCGTGCGCCGGCGAGCGCTCGCGGCTCGAGAAAGCAGGCGTAGCGCAAGCCGGCGATGTGTGCCGAGCGCGGCCCGGCGTCGCGCAGCGCGGCGCTTCCACGAGCCTGCGGGTCGACGCGCGGCAAGCTCCCGCCCGCGACCGCCAGCGTGCGCACGTCGAGCGTGCGCAGCATCGTGCGGTGGCCGCCGACGCGCGCCGGCCGCATCTGCGGCAGGCCGCGGCGGATCACCGAGCAGTCCGCACTCGTTCCGCCGACTTCGATGAAGATGCCGTCGGTCACGTTCTCGTGCAGGAGCGCTCCCGCTATCCCGGCGGCCGGTCCCGAGAGCATCGTGAGGATCGGCCGGCGCGCGACCTCGCGCACGTCCATCACGCCGCCGTCGCTGCGCATGATCATCAGCGGAACCGCGATGCCCGCGCGCGCGACCGCATCCGCGGTCATCTCGGCGGTCCGCAGCATGCGCGGCAGAATCGCCGCGTTGACGACGGCCGTCCGCGTGCGCGCGCGCAATCCGTAGCTCGAGGCCACGTCGTGGCCGGCGGTCGCGAGCGCGCCGTGCGCGCGCGCGCAAGCGCTCGCGCTGCGTTCGTGTCCGGGCCGGTCGACGCCGAAAGCCTCGCTCGCCACGATCGCTTCGGCGCCCGCTTCGAGCAGCGCCGCGACGGCGCGCTCGATCTGCGCCGCATCGTCCGCGCGAGCGAAGGCGACGCGCGGGGCCAGGACGGCACTCGGACCGAGACGGATCGGCGGCACGCGGAGATGCGGCCGCGCGACGAAACCGAAGCGCCCGAGCAGACCGACCACGCCGACCTGCGCGACGTCGCCTTCGAGCAAGGCGTTCGTCGCTTGCGTCGTCGAGTGCGCGATGAAGGCGATGCGCTCCGGATCGACGCCCGGCGCCTCGAGTACGCGCCGCAATCCCGCGACGATCCCGGCGGCGACGCCTTCGGGGGCATCGTGCGTCGTCGGCACTTTGACGCGCGCGACGATCTCGCGCGTCGCCGCATCGAGCGCGACCACGTCGGTGAACGTGCCCCCGACGTCGATGCCGACGCGAAGCAATCCGACTCGCGGTCCCCGGCGAGGCACCTCCATCGCCGGCGCGTTCGCGCCGGACGGCTGCCGGGCCCGCGCGGGCCAGCATCGGCAAAGGCCCCGAGCGGCGAGGCACGCTCGGTTACGGTCCCATTGAACCGCTAGAATAGGCCCTTTGCCCCGTGCCGTCGTCTTGGCGACACGCGATAATGAGGTCGGGGCACGCTTCCGTTTCAACGGGGCGTCGTTCTCAATTCTCCTCCTCGCTCGGCTTCCTTGGCGCAACGCCCAGGTCACTCGGCGGAAATTCGGTGGCAATCGGTCTCATGCGGCGCTTATTGAACGTCTTTGTTTTCCTTGCGACGATCGCTCTGGGAGCGTGCGGCTCCGGCGGAAGCGCCGGCGGCGGGATCCCCGCGGCAAGCTCTCCGGCTTCGCCCCTGAGTGCGGCCGGCTCGCTCGACTCCGACGAGATCTCAGCGCAGACGCAAGCCCTCGATCCGACCATCCGTCCGGCAAACCTGGTCAACACGAACTGGCTCGGCATGCCTCCGCCGAGCAGGCCCGTGGCGGCCAGCGGTGCGCTCGACGCCGCCCAAGCGGCTGCGAGCGGAACGGTCTCGACGCAGAGCTACCACCTCAACGACGACGGCGGCCAGGCGGGCATCAATCTGACCCCCGCCGCCGGCAGCTACGTCGCGCTGACGGCGACGCACGACGTCCTCACGCCGGGGACCGGCATCCAGCTCCCCGCGCCGCCCGCGAACGAGTCCGACGGGAACTTCCTCTACGCGCCGACGACGAAGGGCGCGAACGGCGCGTGTCTGGAGATCGGGACGTCGTACTATCGCCTGCCCGGTTCGTCGAGCACCGGCGCGTTCGTGTACTTCTACGATTTCTGCGGCGGCGCCGGGGAGACCGTCACCGTCGACGGCACGTTCCTCGCAGGCTACGTCACGCCGGCGACCGCCACGCGCAACGCGCACTACCAGATCGAGATCCTCGAGAGCACCGCGACCTCTCCGCCGACCTGGTACGGCCGTCTCTTCGACGTCAAGACGAAGGTGTGGGATACGGTCTACGCCGCGCAGGGCAGCTTCAGCGGCTGGAACGGACGCGGCTGGACGATGTACGAGACGCACTACTTCACGCCGGATTCAACGCCGGTGCAGTGCCCGCAAGGCCTTCCCACCATCGGCGCGAGCAGCGTGCGCATGACGACGGCCGGCGGTGCGGGCATCCTCTTCGACGGCTCCAACTCGTCGCTCTATTCGCCCGAGCCGGGCGAAACGAGCTTCGGCGCGTGGGGCTCCTGCTTCAACCCGACGGCCGGCCCGAACGGAAGCGTGGAAGCGGCCAGCGAGAATTTCAATCTGCTCACCGCGAACAGCGCGTGGAGCGTCTCCTCCACCGGCTCCTGAGCGCCGCTCAGTCGTACGGCGCACCGAGCGCGACGGTCAGCTCGCGCGGCCCGCGTTCGACGACGAAAGTGTGCGGCAGCCCGTCGTAGGCTTTCGCCTGCGTCTGAAACGTTCCGTATTCCCACCAGTACTTGCCGTCGAGCCGCTCGACCACGTCGTTCGTGCGCAGGCCCGCGGCGTAAGCCGGTCCGCCGGGCCGCACGTACGCCCGCATGTTCCCGTCGACCGTCTTGGAGAGCGTGTAGAAATAGGCCGGTCCGCCGGACGGCAGGTACGCTAGGCCGCGCTCGAAGAGCGCGCGGGCGAGCGCCGGCTGTGCGATCGTCCAGTGCTGCATGCGGGCGAGGGCGGCGAGTCCGTCGCGCGCGAGCGCAGCGCGGTCGCCGGCGGCCGGCACGTCGCTCTCGACGTGCCATTGGTCGACGGGCCAGCCCGCGCAATCGTCGAGCTCGAGCTCGGTATCCAAGCGCTGCGCCGCACCGCCGCCGAAGGTCGTGACGCGCACGACGGCCAGCGCGGCGTAGGGCTTGCGAGCGCAATCGGCCGGCGCGGGCGGTGCATCGAGCCAGAGCGCGTCGTAGCCGCCCCAGCGTCCGGCGAGGACGCCGAAGACGCTCTGCGCCGCGGGCAGCGAGAGCGCGCCGCCGGCCGGCGCGACGGCGATCGTGCCCGCGGCCGCAGCGGGTGCGAGCAGCCCGGGCGGTCCGCTCTCGGCGGCGCCGGCCGCGGCGGGCGCGAACGGCTGCGCGCCGAGCAGCGGCCCGCCGAAGACCGCGACGACGAGCGTCGCGAGCGTGGCGACGGCGACTTGGAACGGCAGCGTGAAGCGCGTGATTTCGTCCACGCGCACGCCCGTGAAGTTCGCGACCCAGACGTTCTGCGTGTTGGTCGGATCGCAGACGTTCTGCACCTGCACGACGGCCATCACGGCCGCCACCAGCGTCGCCGGCGGCAGGATCCCAAGGCCCGCCAGGACCGTGTAGACGCCGATCCCGACGCCGAAGGGATTGAGCGGACCGCGATAGAGCGCCAGCGGGCTGAGCAGGCCGAAAAGCGCGACGTAGGCGAAGGCGCTGCGCGGGGCGATCGCCGTGACGACCGGCGCGAGCGCGGCCTTGACGCTGGGCAGACCGGTCGCGACCAGCAGCATGCCGATCCCCATGAAGAGGACGACCGCAGGAGCCACGTCCTCGACGCCGCGGATCGCCGCGGCGACGAGCGTCGGCACGATCTCGCGCGGCTTGGCCGTCGCGGCGCCGTAGAGCGCCGCCAGCGCGAAGGCGACGACCGGATTGAGCCCAAGGCAAAAATACAGCACGATCGGCAGCAGCGGCGCGGCGAGCGCCCAGAGCGGCGCGCGGGCGCGCGCCGGCTCTTCGGCCGGGAGCGCCCACTGCGCGTAGCCGCGCGCGCCGCGGAAGCGTACGATCGTGAAGACGAGCAGCGCCAGTAAGTCGAGCGCGGCCAGCACGAACGCGTACGGCTGCAGCTGCGCGCGCTCGACGCCGAAGGTCGTCGTGTAAAACTTCCACTGCGCGATGTTGAAGATGAAGCCGAGCGCGAAGGCGAGCATGAAGAGCGTCGCCGCGGTGCGGCGCGGGATGCCGATCGTCATCATGATCGGCAGCACGATCGAGCCGACCATAATGATCGCGCCGAGCCCCGTCAGCGAAGTGAAGAGCAGCGCGACGGCGGCACAGAGCACGAGCGCGAGCAAGGCCGGGCGGTCCCCGCCGAACTCGGCGGCGTAGCCGACGATCGTTTCGGCGATCCCCGTCGCGATCGCGACGCGGCTCAGCCACGCGCCGAAGATGACCGTCACGAAGACCGGCGCGAGCTTGACGGTGCCGTCGACGACGACGCTGGCGAGATCGCCCGGCCCGGCGCCGGCGACCGCCGCCGTGGCGAGGGCCATCAGCGGCACGGCCAGCAGCGCCGGCACGATGCGCGCCGACATCAGCGCCGCGCAGAGGGCGAAGATCGCCAGCATCGCGATGCCGCTCACCGGGCGGGTGCCGCAGCCGTCAGTCCGAGTGCCTCGTCGAAGGGCGGCAGCGTCTTGCGTGCGACGTAGCCGTAGGTTACCGATGCGATCCGGTCGGCGCGCTCGAGCGCGCGGTCGGCCGCGACGTGATAGCGTTCGAGCACGCTCTGCTCGTGAGCGGGCCGGCTCTCGTATTCCCACGTCGAGCGCACCAGCGGCAGCAAGCCCAGCAGCGTGTCGCGCCGCTCCCAGAAGAGGTACTTCGTCACGTTGAGCCCGCGGAAGACGTAGCTTTCGTTCTTGCCGAGCTCGGCCCGCGCGCCGTCGTAGTCGTCGCGCGCCTCGGCGGCGATTTGGAAGGCGCGGCCGAGCGCGTCGTAGCGCAGCGCCGCGAGCTGCATGACGTCGGCGGCGCCGGCGTGCAGCGGCGGCGGCGGCGCGGTGCGCAGGTGCGCGAGCGCGTCCTCGGCGGCCAGCCGCAGCGCCCGCAGATCGAGGCGCTGCGCCACGTCGCGCAGATCGGGCTCGAAGGGATCGGACCAGAAGAGATCGTCGCCGTATTCGCGCGGGTTGCCGCGCAGCAGCGTGCCGCAGCGCGCCAAGCTCGCAAGATCGCTTGCGTAGCGCGGATCCTCGCTGCCGAAGAACGCGAACGGAAAGTCGCGCGCGAAGCGGGTCCGCTCGACCGGGCTCGTTTCCCAGGCGCTCGCCGCGGCGTAGAGCACCGGATACCAGGTCGCTTCGTAGAGCGTCTCGCCGTCGTCGTGCCAGACGGTTTGGAAGAGTCCCAGGACGTGGGCACGCTTCCCCTCGCTCACGAAGCGGTCGATGTTGCCGAGCGCGGCATCGAGGTCGGGATAGATCTCGTTCCAGTTCGAGGCGCCCGGGGCGACCATCTGCTCGAAGCCGCCGCGCGCGATCCGCTCGATGTACGGCTCGTAGCTGGGCTCGCTGCCGTAGTGCCAGTTGACGAAGACGAGCTGCTTCGGCAAGGCGGCGAACAGCTCGGGATGCTGCTGCAGCGCGTCGTCCCACAGCATCGGCCGAATGCCGTGCGCCAGCACGAAGCCCGCCGTGCCGGCGACGTGCCGCACGTAGACGGCCCCCGCGCCGTTGGCCGCGACCAGCTCGCGCGAGGCGCCGCGCCCCAGATCCGACGGCTCGTCCGAGCCGATGTGGAAGAAGGGCGGATGCGGCACCGCGGCCAGCTCGTCCGCAATCAGGTCGCGGACGTACGCCTCGCCGGCGGGATCGGCCGGCGCCAGCAGATAGCCGTGAGGCAGCTCGGCGAGCGGCGCATAGCGCTCCCAGCGCAGCGTCTCGTGCATGTGCGCGAAGGTCTGCTGCTCCGGGACGAGCACGACGTGGAAGCGGCGCGCGTAGGCGTCGAGCTCGCGCAGTTCGCGCGCGGTGATCCCGCCGGGCGGCGCCGGCAGCGGGTGCCGCGGGTCCGCGAAGACGTGCTCCATGTACGGCGAGTAGCCGTTCATCTTGAACGACGCGATCGTGCGGATGCGCTCCTCGAAGTACCGCATCGTCGGAAGCGGGCCGCGCGAAACGTCGTCGGAGAGGATGCGCCAGCGCAGGGCCGGCGCATCGTCGATGCGCACGCATGGCACGCGCCAGGTCCCGGCTTGCGGGCGGGCGAGTTGGGCCAGCGTGGTCCAGGCGTAAAACGCGCCGTCGCCGTCGGCCGCCTCGACGCGCGCCCCACGGCGATCGACGGTCAGGCGGTAGGCCTGCGGGGCCTTGGGCGCGTCCGGACCGCTGATGCGAACCGCGACGCGCAGCCCGGCGGGCGGCGCCGGCTCGACCCCCAGCGCCCGCCAGCGCGTCTCGGCGAGTTCGCGTCCGGCGGAGTCACCGGCCAGGCCTCGCCAGGCCGCCATCAGGGCGCCGGCCTGAAGCGGCTCGCAGCCCGCGAGCGGCGCGACCTCGGCGGGGCGCGGCAGCAGCCCGGGCAACTCGCCCGCGCCGTTCCCGGCAGGCGGCGCCGCCCCTAGGACCGGGAGCATCCCCGCGAGCGCGACCGCCGCCAAACCCTTCACGGCGCGAGCTTCGCGAGACGTACGAGCGCCCCCGTCGATCTCCGACGAGGGCGCTCGCATTCACTCACCTTCCAGCTCACCGGGACCGGGCGCCTCCGGGCGACCCTTCCGCGGGGTGATCTACTTCACACGGACTTTGTTTTCCTCGTCACGCCCTACCAGAAAACACGTGTTGCACGTCACTATGCGGCGCTCGCCCGCGGTCCCTCGGCTCCGGCGGACCGTCTTTTCGGCCCGGGCGGAGTCGGACCGAAGCCGTTGAACGCAGCGGGATGGCGCTTGGGCCGGCCGACTATGTCGTCATCGCCGCGTTTTTTGCGGTCAACCTCGGCATCGGTCTTTTCTACGCCCGGCGCGGCGGGAAGAGCCTCGGCGAGTTCTTTCTCTCCGGACGCAACGTCCCGTGGTGGCTGGCCGGCGTGTCGATGGTGGCCACGACGTTCGCGGTCGACACGCCGCTGGCCGTCACCGGCTTCGTCACCCAGCACGGCATCGCCGGGAACTGGGTCTGGTGGAGTTCGGTCATGTCCGGGATCCTGACCGTCTTCTTCTTCGCCAAGCTGTGGCGACGCTCGGGCGTGCTGACCGACGTCGAGTTCATCGAATTGCGCTACAGCGGCAAGCCCGCCGCCGCGCTGCGCTTCGTCCGCGCGATCTTCCAGGGCGTGCTGATCAACACGATCATCATGGGCTGGGTCAACCTCGCGATGGCCAAGATCCTCGAGCTGACCCTGCACGTGCCCAAGTTCGAGGCGCTCGCTTTCTGCCTGGTCTTCACCGCCGTCTACGTCACGATCGGCGGATTGTGGGGCGTGCTCGTGACCGACTTGCTGCAGTTCGCCGTCAAGATGACGATGGCGATCGTGCTCGCGGTCTCGGCCGTCGCGGCGGTCGGCGGAATCGGCTCGCTCGAAACGAAGCTGGCCGCGCTCGACGCCGCGCACAAGATCGGGACGAGCGGCTCCATCCTCGCCTTGTTTCCCACGACGAACGAAGCTTGGCTGCCGCTCTTGACGCTGCTGACCTACATCGGCGTGCAGTGGTGGGCTTCGTCCTACCCCGGGGCCGAGCCGGGCGGCGGAGGCTACATCGCGCAGCGCATCTTCTGCGCCAAGAGCGAGAACGACTCGCTGTTCGCGACCTTGTTCTTCAACATCGCGCACTACGCGCTGCGCCCGTGGCCGTGGATCCTGGTCGCGCTCGCGGCGCTGGTGCTCTATCCGCACGGCGTCGCCGGCCCGAACGGCAAGGTCGATCCCGAACTCGGGTACGTGCAGGCGATGATCGACTATCTCCCCGCCTGGCTGCGCGGGCTGATGCTCGCGGGCTTCCTGGCAGCCTACATGTCGACGATGGGCACGCATCTCAACCTGGGCGCGTCCTACCTCACCAACGACCTCTACCGGCGCTTCATCAAGCCGCAAGCCAGCGACCGCCATTACGTGCTGGTCTCGCGCCTCGCGACGCTGCTCGTGATGGGCCTCGCGCTGCTCGGCGCGAGCGTGATGACCAACGTCGGCGACGCGTGGAAGTATCTCTTCAACCTGACCGCCGGCGTGGGGCTGGTGATGATCCTGCGCTGGTACTGGTGGCGCGTCAACGCCTGGAGCGAGATCGCGGCGCTGGCGACCTCGGCGCTCGTCTCCAACGGGATCATCCTGCTGAAGATCTTCCCCGACGGCGATCCGAACGCGACCGCGAAGACGCTGCTGCTCACGGTCCCGATCACGACGCTGGTGTGGATCGCGGTCACGTTCCTCACCGAGCCCGAGCCGCAAGAGACGCTGCTGCGCTTCTACGAGCGCGTTCGTCCGAGCCCGTACGGCTGGCGCGCGGTCGCCGCGCTCGCGCGTCCGGGCCCGGGCGCGGAGCCGCTCGGCGTCAACGCCGTCGACTGGGTCGCCGGCTGCGGCCTCGTCTACGGAACGCTCTTCGGGATCGGCAAGCTCGTGCTCGGCGACACCGGTCAAGGGTTCGCCTATCTCGCCGGCGCCGCGCTGTGCGGCGGCGCGATCGCTTTCAACCTGACGCGCGCCGGCAACGCGGCCGCGCTCGCCGCCAAGGCCGCCGAGACCTGACGCGCCCCGCGGCTCGAGAACGCCGGCTCAGCGCGAGGCCGGCTCGAGGCCGCCCCAGGCGACCAGCTCCGGCAGCACCTCCGTCGCCGTCCCGCGCAGCGTGACGTCGGCGACCGCCGAGATGACCGTCGCTTCGGGATTGACCTCGACGACGAAGGCGTGCGGACGGGCGAAGTGCGTGGCCAGCGTGGCGGCCGGATTGACGAGTCCGGACGTACCGACGACGAGCATGACCTCGGCCCGCTCGGCCGCGGCGACCGCCCGCAGCCAGAGCTCCTCGGGCAGCGACTCGCCGAACCAGACGATGTCGGGACGGAAGCGCCCTCCGCAATCGTGCTCGATCTCGTCCGGCGGCATGCCGCTCGCGAGGGAGCGGCGCGTGCCGCAGCGCGAGCAGCGGGCCTCGCGCAGGTGGCCGTGCAGTTCGAGGACGTTCTTCGACCCGGCGCGCCGGTGCAGCGAGTCGACGTTCTGAGTCGCCAGCGTGAAGTCGGGGACCTTCGCTTCGAGCGCGACGAGGGCGCGGTGGCCGGCGTTGGGGAGAGCCGCTTCGTGCGCGGCCCGCCGCTCGTTATACCAAGTCCAAACCAAACGCGGATCGCGCGCGAAGCCCTGGGGCGAGGCGAGCTCCTCGACGCGGCGGTTGCGCCACAGCCCGTTGACCCCGCGGAACGTCGGCAAGCCGCTCTCCGACGAGATCCCGGAACCCGTCAGCACGCAGACCGAGCGAGCGCGAGCGAGCCGCTCGCGCACCTCCATCATGCGGCCGCACCGTCCGTATCGCCGCTCGGCGACGCCTTGGCCTCGAAAATCCGGTCTCGCTCGCGCGGCATCGTGTCTCCATGGTAGCACCGCGCGCAATCCGCGGCCCGACGCCGCGTGCTGCCACTGCGGACCTCCTAGGGCCTTTGGCGGGTGAGACGAAGTCGCGCGGGTTGATGGCTGCACTCGAAAAGCTGCGCGCGGCGACCTGCGACGACGCCCTCGCTTACCTCGCGCACAATCCTTACGAGAACGTCTTCGTCACGTGGCTGATCGAGAGCGCGATCGCGGGCCGTCCGGGCAACGAGGTGCTGCTCTGGCGCGACGCCGAGGGGATCGTGCGGGGCGTCGGCTACTTCGGGCCGCAGCTCGTGCTGCACGCCGAGCACGACGAAGCCGTCGACGCCTTCGCGGCGCACGCACGGCGGGCGAGCTCGCCGCGCACGATCGCCGGACCGGTCCCGACGATCGAGCGCTTCTGGTCGCTCGCGCGCGGCTCGTTCCGAACGCCTTCGACGATTCGAAAATGCCAGCCGGTCTACGCGCTCGCACGCGCGGACTTACGTTACACGCGAGCCGACGCCGAGGTCGGGCAAGCCTCGCTCGACGAACTCCGCGAGATCGCCGACAACGCGGCGGCGATGATCGTCGGCGAGCTCGGCAGCGATCCGCGCAAGAACGGGAGCGACTTCTACAACCGCACCGCGGCGCTCATCAAGCGCGGCTGGTTTTGGCGCTACCGCGTCGCCGGAAGGCTCGTCTTCATGTGCCACGTCGGCTCCGTGAGCGCGCTGACCGCGCAGTTGCAGGGCGTCTGGACGCCGCTCGCGGAGCGCGGCCAAGGCTACGCGACGCGCGGCCTGGGCGCGATCTGCGATCACTTGCTCGAACGTCACCGGACGCTCTCGCTCTACGTGAACGACTTCAACGCGCCGGCGATCGCCCTCTACGAACGCGTCGGCTTCCGGCCCGTCGGCGCCTTCCGCACGATCATCTTCTGAGGGCGCTCACTCGCGCGCGCGAGCGCTCGAGTAGACGGCGCCTTCGGTTCCGTTGTCGCTCTGCGGCGCGCGCGAAGCGGCGGGGAATTCGCGCGCTCGCACCTCGCCGGCGTAGGCGCGGAGCGCCTCGGTCGCGATCTGCCCCAGCTCGGCGTAACGCTTGACGAACGGCGGCGCTTCCGGGAAGAGGCCGAGCAGATCGTAGAGCACGAGCACCTGCGCGTCGCACTCCGGTCCGCTGCCGATGCCGATCGTCGGGATCGAAAGCGTGCGCGTGAGTTCGGCCGCGACGCTCGCGTCGACCATCTCCAGCACGATCGCGTAGGCGCCAGCCGACTCGACGGCGCGAGCGTCGGCGAGCAGAGCGTCGCGGTCGGCCTTGCGGCGGAAGCCCGCCCCGATGCCCGCCGTCTGCGGCAGGACGCCGATGTGCGCCACCACCGGGATGCCGGACCGCACGATCGCGGCGACGCGAGGCGCGACGTTCACGCCCCCTTCGAGCTTGACGCTGCCGGCGCCGCACTTGATCAGCGCGACCGAGGAGCGGACGGCGTCCTCGTCGCTGACTTCGTACGAGCCGAACGGCAGGTCGGCGACGACGTGGGCGCGCTTGCTGCCGCGGACCACCGCGGCCGTGTGGCGCTCCATGTCCGCCAGCTCGACGCGCGCCGTCGAAGCGTAACCCAGCACGACGTTACCGAGCGAGTCCCCGACCAGGAGAACGTCGATCCCCGCCTCCTCGGCGCAGCGCGCGAAGGCCGCATCGTACGCGGTGACAAGCGGAAACGCGGCGCCCTTGCGGGCGCGGATCGCAGCGGAGGTGAGACGGCGCTCGAAAGCCATGGCCCGCGTACGTACGCCCCCTGACCCGCGCGAACCTCGTCGCCCCTCAGACCTGCAAGGAATAGGCGTGACGCCGCGAGGATCAGGCGACGCCATGCAATGCCGACTGCGCCTCGCCCGCCCGGCCGCCCTCGCCGCCGCCCTTGCCGCCTGCTTCGCGACGGTCGTCTCGGGCGGGGCCGCGCCGGCCCCGTTGCCCGTGCCGCCGTCGCCGCCTCCGCTGCGCCCGGCCGTCGACGATTACTTCGGGACCAAAGTGACGGATCCGTACCGCTACTTCGAGCAGTTGAAAGCGCCCGAAGTGCAGGCGTTTTTCAAGGGCCAGAACGATTACACGCGCGCCGTGCTGGAACGCCTGGGCGAGCCGCGCCGGCGCTTGCTCGAGCGGCTCGTGCAGCTCGACAACACGGGCGTCGGCGTCTCCGGCGTCACGCTCGACGGCGACTCCTACTTTTACGAAAAGCGCGAACCGGGCGTGAATTCCGAGCGGCTGTACGTGCGGAAGACGGCGCCCGGGTCGCCCGAGCGTTTGCTGATCGATCCCGACAAGCTCGCGACGGCCGCCGGCAAGCACTTCACGATCGACTATTTCGTCCCGTCGTTCGACGGGCGTTACGTGGCCTACGGCATCTCCGAGGGCGGCTCGGAAGACGCGGTGATCCACGTGCTCGACGTGGCGCAAGGCCGCGACTTGACGGACACGATCGACCGGGCGCGCTACGGCGTGGCGAGCTGGCGGACCGACGGGCGCTCCTTCTACTACGTCCGGCTGCCGAAGCTGCCGCCCGACGCGCCGCCGGAGGACGCGGAGCTCAAGCCGGTCTGCTTCCTGCACGTTTTGGGACAGAACCCCGACCGCGACGCCGCGGTGTTCGGGTACGGCGTCGCTCCTTCGATCCCGTTCGATCCGACCGACGCGCCGGCCGTGGAGATCACGCCGGCCTCGCCCTACGCGATCGGTCTGGTCGCCCACGGAGTCCGCAACGAGCAGACGATCTACGCGGCGCCGGCCGGCTCCGTCGATTCGCCGCGCACGCCGTGGAAGAAGATCGTCGACGTCGACGACGACGTGACGGGCTTCGACCTGCGGGGCTCGACGCTCTACCTGCTCACGCACAAGGACGCACCGGCCTTCAAGGTCGTCGCCCTGCGCATCGACCGAGCGGACTTCGCGAAGGCGACGACGCTCGTGCCGGCGGGGCAAAGCGTCGTCGAACAGGTCGCGGTCGCAAAGGACGGGCTCTACGTGCGTTCGCGCCTGGGCGGATTCGGCCGCATCGCGCGCATCCCGCTCGCGCCCGACGGAACGCCCGGCGGCCCGGCCGCCCCGGTCGCGCTCCCGTACGACGGATCGATGGACTCGCTGACGACCGATCCGCGCGACGACGGCGCGACCTTCGGGCTGACCGCCTGGACCAAGTCGCTGCTGTACTACGGCGTCGCGGCCGACGGGCGGATCGCCGACACGAAGCTCAAGCCGCCTTCGCCGGTCGACGCCTCGAGCTACGAATCGAGAGAGGTCGAAGCGCGCAGCGCCGACGGCACGATGATTCCGCTCTCGCTCGTTCTCAAGCGAGGCCTCGCGCTCGACGGCTCGCATCCCGCGTATCTCGAGGGATACGGCGCTTACGGCGACACGATCGAACCGTATTTCTCGACGACGCGCATCGCTTGGATGGAGCGCGGCGGCGTCTACGCGGTCTGCCACGTCCGGGGCGGAGGCTGGTACGGCGAAGGCTGGCACGAGGCGGGGATGATCGCGACGAAACAGCACTCGATCGACGACTTCGTCGCCTGCGGCCGCTACCTCGTCGACAATCGCTACACTTCACCGCAGCACCTGGCGGGATCCGGGACCAGCGCCGGAGGGATCGTCATCGGCGGCGCGCTCACGCAGCACCCCGAACTGTTCGCCGCCGCGATCGACGAAGTCGGCGTCAGCGACGCGCTGCGCTCCGAATTCTCGGCGAACGGGCCGGTCAACATTCCGGAGTTCGGCAGCGTCAAGACGCCGGAAGGCTTCAAGGCGCTCTACGGGATGGACGCCTACCAGCACGTCAAGGACGGGACGCCGTATCCGGCCGTCATGCTGGTGACCGGGATCAACGATCCGCGCGTCCCGCCGTGGGAGCTCGCCAAGTTCGCGGCGCGCCTGCAGGCGGCGAATTCCAGCGGCCGGCCGATTCTGTTACGGGTCGACTACGACGCGGGCCACGGCTTCTTGGCGGCCTCGCGCGCGCAAACCGATCAGCTCTTGAGCGATGAGTTCTGCTTCTTGTTCTGGCAACTCGGCGATCCGGATTTTCAAACGGTTCCGCAGCGGATCTTCAACCGCCGCTCGTGACTCTCGAGCCTAGGGCGTGTCGCAGGCGGGGTGCCCGCAAGCGCACATCTCCTCTTCCTCGGCGTCTTCGCTCTCGCGGCAATAATCGGAGCAGTAGGCGGGCATCGCCGAGTCGCCGCGGCGAGGCTCGAGCGTTGCGGTGACCATGCACTGACACTTGGGGAGAGCGCAGCCAATTCGTTCGGTTGCCATGTAACGACGGGCCTTCGATTCAGGGTCAGCGACCTACTCTTTCGAGCGGACGGCCGCAAGCAGGTTTCCCCTGCTTGCAGTCAATCGGAGCGTCGCGTCGCGGCAAGGCCCAACTGCAGGACGCCCAAGAGCAGCGCCGTTCCCCACACCCGGGTCGAGCGGCCGTGGAGCTCGCGGTAGGCAAGGCGCTTCGGATCGTCTTCCGCCACGTCTTTAAAGGAGCCCATCGCGGCCTTCACCTCGCGCATAGCCGGGATGACCGCGGCTTCGTGGTACGCGATGAGGACGAGCGCCGCGCTCCCCGCCAGGGCCCGCAGGCCGTCGTAATTGCGGCTCTCGCCGTCGAGCGCGGCGCGGGCGAGGGCCGCTCCGGTCGCCAAACCGCCCGCGACATAGGTCGACACGGCCAGCCGGTGCAGGGTCTGACCGGTCAGTTCCGCGATCGTGTCGCGATCGGTCAGCACGCGAAACGCCAGCGGTACGTCGATCGCCGCGAAGCCGGCGCTCGCTCCCGTCCAAAACGCCGTGGCCCCGATCTCGATCGCGCCGAGGGTCTTATCGACGAGCGCTGCAGCCATGCCCGCGTCCTTCGCGCCGCGGGCGTGAGCCGCCTCGCCGCCGAGCGGCTCGAGCCTCCGTCCCTTGCTTCGACGCAGCCAATCGTTAAGGATTGGTGCTTTTTCGTGCTCGGCGAGAGCCGCGGCTGTCGGTCAAACTCGGTCACCCAAATTGTCGCGACTCGATTTTACGGCCGGGAAACGGCAAATTCATCGTCTAAGCAACCGCCCACTTGAGGGATATCGGTTCAGACAAATGGACGTAAACGCCGGCGATACCGCGTGGGTGCTTGTCTCTGCGGCCCTCGTGATGCTCATGACGCCGGCGCTCGGCTTCTTCTATGGCGGTCTGGTTCGTCAAAAGAACGTCCTCTCGACCGTCATGCACAGCTTCGTCGTGTTGTGCCTCGTCAGCGTGCAATGGGTTCTTTGGGGCTACACGCTCGCGTTCGGGCCCGACGTCCACGGCTGGGGGATCATCGGAAGCTTTGCCTGGGCTGGCCTCACCGGCGTCGGTGCAGCACCTAATCCGGATTACGCCCGGACGATCCCGCACGAGGCCTTCATGGTGTTCCAGATGATGTTCGCCGTGATCACGCCGGCGCTGATCACCGGAGCGTTTGCGGAACGCAAACGCTTCAAGGCGTTCGTTGCGTTCAGTCTGCTTTGGAGCACGCTGGTCTACGACGTGATCGCGCATTGGGTGTGGGGGCACGGCGGGTGGCTCGCGAAACTCGGCGTGCTCGATTTCGCGGGCGGAACCGTGGTCGAGATCGCATCGGGCTCCTCCGCGCTGGTGGCGGCTTACGTCCTGGGGCGTCGCATCTTTCACGAGCCGGGCCAAGAGTCCGAGGCACACGACGTCCCGATGGTCATTCTCGGCGGCGCGCTCCTATGGTTCGGCTGGTTCGGTTTCAACGCCGGCAGCGCGCTGGCGGCGAACGGCATCGCCGTGAACGCGTTCGTCACGACGAATACGGCCGGGGCGATGGGTGCGTTGACGTGGATAACGATCCATTGGTGGCATCGCGGCCGGCCGAGCGTGGTCGGCGCGGTAGGCGGCTCGATCGCGGGCTTGGTGGGCATCACTCCCGCGGCCGGCTATGTCACGCCCACGGCGGCGATCCTCATCGGGCTCATCGCCTCCGCCGCTTGCTATGCCGCGGTTCAACTCCGTGACTGGATGAAACACGACGACGCGCTCGACGTGTGGGCCTATCACGGCGTCGCCGGCTTCGTCGGCGTCATCCTGACCGGTATTTTTGCGACCACGCTCGTCAACCCGGGCGCAGCCGACGGCCTCCTCGCCGGCAACTCGCGTCAGTTCGGGATAGAAGCGCTGGCGGCGGTGGTCGTGTGGGGTTACGCCTCGGGGATGACGTACGTCTGCCTAAAAGTGGTAAATATTTTCATCCCTTTGCGGGTGACGGAGTCCGAGGAAGCGATGGGCCTCGACATCTCGCAGCACGCCGAGGCCGCCTATCGGGTTTGACCGCTGGTCTCGCCAGATGCATAGTGAAGCGCCGCAGCCGTGTTCCAATCGTTCAATGATCGGTGCCGGCCTCGTCATGTACGCTTGCAGCAGAATGCTGATCGTCGCATTGGGCTCGTTCGTCGTCCTGCTCGCCGCCTGGGCCTTCGCGCCCTCGCCCGCGCCGCCTCCGTCGCCTGGCGCCCGCTGATCCGCTGAACGTCGCCCCTCGGACGAGACGAGACGTTCTCGTCCTTTTTCTTGCGTGCCGCAAGGGGCCGGGAGAGTCTCCCGCATGCTTCATGCGTTCGGCGAGGATACCAAAGGGCCGCCTCGTACTTCGTCGCCAAAAGTGACTTTGCAGAACTCGGGCGGCGCGCCGTCGGAGCGCCCGTGAAGCGTGCGTTTTTCTGCCTGATCGCGCTCGCCGGACTCGCGAGCGCGTCGGTGCCGGCCGGCTCTCAAAGCGACGGCGACGCGTTGTACGACGCGGCCTTCGACCGCTGGCAGGGCATCGCGGAACCCGCCTATGCCACGTACGACGCTCGCTTCACGCTCGTGCGCGGCGCGAAAGTGACGACGCGCCTCAACGCGATCGCATACCGGCGCTCGGATGGGCGCTGCCATACCGCCGGAGTCGCGCTGGACCGGCGCGATCGGCCCGACCGGCCGAACGTTACGAAGCGTTGCCTCAGCCCCGCTTTCGCCTTCACGTTCATTCCTCAGTCCGGCAGTGACGCTGCGGCACTGAACCTCAACGTGCCGGCTCCCGATCCCAGCGACGAAGCCCGGCTGAAGACGATCGGGGCGGTGCGCGTGCGAGTGCGGCCGTACGCGATCGCGCTCGCCGGAACCGAGAGCGCGAACGGCAAAGAGACCGTGCATCTGACGCTGCGGCCTTTACGAGAGCCGAACAAGCACGTCTTGCGCGATATTTGGATCGATCCGGCGACCGACGGCGTGGTCCGGCTGCACGGCGAGGCCACGGCTGGACCGAACCTCTTCCACGTCGATTTCAACGCGTTCTACGACGAGGATGCGACGACGCAAACGCTGCGCCGAGTCGAGGGGAAGGCTAAGGTGCAATTGCTCTTCGTTCATGCGAGCGGAGACGTCAGCTACGAGCTAACGAACATCGCCTACCCGGCGACGCTCCCCGCTTCCCTTTTCGGCGGTCGAGAGTAACTGCCGTCGAAGCGGCGCCACCTCGGAAGCGAGTGTGCTGCGGAGGATACAGCGATCGGCCGCATGATTTGGGGAGCCGAAGCCCAAGAACTCAGCATCGAATTCAAAGAGCGCGGAGCTTCTGGGACAAGACCGCCGATTGGCGGGAAAGTGTAGGAATCGAACCTACCAGCCCCCTTACGGAGGCCTCATCGGTTTTGAAGACCGTGCGGGCCACCAGACCCGTACTCTCCCATGGAGGCGTTCGCGCGCTCCGTACTGGTTCCGTGCGCCGGACTTCGGCCGGCGGCGTTCGCCCCCTACGCTGCGCGACGACGCAACCCGCCAGGAGCGCTGCGAGGGCGCCGCTCGCCCGCGCTGCGGAGCTCGGCGTCGCCCCTCGCGCAGCGAGACGCGCATCCAACGGACCAGGTCTTTGGGTTCTTGAAAGCAACTGCTCCGTTCGATCCCAGTTGCCTCGCTCGCACGCTCGGTCGCACGTGCGGTCTCAACCATCTGCCGAGGGAACCGGTCATGCCCAAACGATTCGCGGAGATCGCTTTCACGCCACACGTGCAAGCTTTACAGGAAGTCCACGGCTCGCGCGCGGCGTACGCGCGCCGCGCGTCGCCCGACCGTCCGAACGAGACCCTGGGCCTCGAAGAACGGCGCTTCATCGAGTCTCGGGATAGCTTCTACATTGCGACCGTGAGCGAGACGGGCTGGCCGTACATCCAGCATCGCGGCGGCCCGCGCGGCTTCCTGAAGGTTATCGACGAGCGCACCATCGGCTTCGCCGATCTGAGCGGCAACAAACAGTATGTCTCGGTCGGCAACCTGGAGACCGACGACCGCGCCGCGCTGTTCCTGATGGATTATCCCTCGCAGACCCGGCTGAAGATTCTCGCGCACGCGCGCACGGTGGAACGGGAGCAGGATCCGCCACTGGTCGAAAGCCTGGCCGTTTCCGGCTACCCCGCGCGGGTCGAGCGGGCGATCGTCTTCAGCATCGAGGGGTTCGACTGGAACTGTCCGCAGCACATTACGCCGCGCTACACGCTCGAAGAGCGCGCGGCCATCACGGAGCAGATGCGCCAGCGCATCGCCGAACTCGAGCGCCAGCTAGATCCTTGAGACAGGCTGCATCCTCGGCGGGCTCGCGGACGAGCACGATACTGCGCCTCGGAACTGGTCCAAAAACAGCCTGCCGACCTTCCTTCGCGGGGCCCGAGAGATCCGGCCTCGCACCACGGGAGCGCGGGCTGCAGCTCGAGCCGAAGACGGAAGCGTGTGACCGGAGCGCGGCTGGCTCCTCCCTTTGCGAACGAGGCGTAGTTGGGAGTTCGCCCCAGCATCGCGCGCTGGCGCGCTTCCGTCCGGAGACCCCTTCGTCAGCGCAGCACCCGATACTGCACGCGTGCACCTGGCGTATCTGGCAGACCGGGCCGATTTCAAGGATCTCGCCGGCGAGCTCATGCGTATCGCGCAGCCCCACGGCGTCACGTATCTCGGGCGCGATCGTACGCGCGGCCGATTCATCCGCGATTACAACCTCATGGACTCGTCGCTCGTGCCAAGCGTAAAGCCGACCTAAGCCATCGTTCCGCCCTCGGCGGAGGCTTTCGCGCCTGAAGGAAGGCTTGCGGGCCTCCCTCGGCCGATAGTTTCCGACGTGCGTGCCGTCGTCACTCGCGTGAGTTCAGCCGGCGTCGACGTCGACGGGGAGACGGTCGGCGCGATCGAGGGCGGCCTTCTCGTCCTGCTCGGCGTCGCGGCGGCGGACGGCGACGACGACGCGCGCTACCTCGCGAGGAAAGTCTTCGACCTGCGCGTCTTCCGCGACGGCACCGGGGCGATGAACCGTTCGCTCGCCGAGGCCGGCGGCGCGGTCCTGGCCGTCTCGCAGTTCACGCTCCTCGGCGACGCGCGGCGAGGCCGCCGCCCCTCCTTCATCGCCGCCGCCCCTCCCGAGCTCGGCCGGGACTTGTACGAGCGCTTCGTCGCCGAGCTTCGCGCGCTCGGCGCGACGGTCGCGACCGGGCGCTTCGGCGCGACGATGGCGGTCCGCTCCGTGAACGACGGGCCGGTGACGATACTCCTAGACAGCAGGAAGCTCTTTTAGGCAAATCCGGCCCACCGCGAGGCAGGTCCCATTACTTTGCGTGACAAAGCAAACTCCACAATGGAGGTTCGGCGAGCGCTTGCAGACCTCGCGGAAGTGCGAGAGCGCCTGGCGACGGTGCAGCGCTTCGACGGCTATTCGGGCCGGGCGGCGATCGTCAGCGGGCTCGTCGCGATCGGCGCCGGCCTCGTCCAGCTCGCGCTGGCACCCCATCCGCACGACGCCCGCGCGCGGGGGCTGTACCTCGCGATCTGGCTGATCTGCCTGGGGCTGGCCTTGGCGATCAACTACGGCGCCATCCTGGTCTGGCGAGGCCGCCATCAGAGCCTCCAAGCGGGCGCGCAGTTCCGGACGGTCGGCATGAGCATCGTCCCGGCCATCGCGGCCGGCGGGGTGATCACGCTCGGCCTGGTCATGCGCGGCCTGGTCGACCTGCTGCCAGCCATGTGGTGCGCGGCCTACGCGCTCGGGCTCTTCGCCTCGCGCGCCATGGTGCCGCCGGCGGTCGTCTGGGTCGCGGCCGCCTTCGGCGCGGTCGCCGCGCTATTGCTCTTGCTCCCGAATGTCGATCCTTTAGGGTGGTGGATCATGCCGCTGGCCTTCGGGGGAGGCCAAATCGCCATCGGCGCGATCGTGCTCGCCGAGCCCGATCACGAAAGGACGTTTTTCCGATGAAATCTGCGCCGTTCGCCTACGACGGCCTGGAGCGGCTCTTCCACGAGCGCGGGCGGCTCGCCGTCTGCACCTGCCTGGTCGCCAACCCCGAGGGGATGAGCTTCACGGCGCTCCAGGAAGCGTGCGCGCTGACCGACGGCAACCTCAACCGGCACCTGCACGCGCTCGCCGACGCCGAGATCGTCACCCTCGCCCGCACGCGCGGGAGCGGCCGCCCCACCACGATCGTGCGCATCTCCGAATCGGGAAGATCGCGCTTTCTGGCCTATATCGACGCCCTCGAAGCGGTCGTGCGCGCCGTGCAAGTGCACGCGCAGGAAGACGAGCAGGGCACGCGCGCCGCCGGGCTGAGGCTCGCCACGTCATGATCGATCCCATCCGCACCAGTCCGAACGCGCTGACCGGCCGGCCGCGCCACGTCGCGATCATCATGGACGGCAACCGCCGCTGGGCTCGCGAACGCAGCCTGCGCCCCCTCGAGGGACACCGCGCCGGCGCGCAGACGCTGCGCGCGGTCGTGCGCGCGGCGGCGCAAGCCCAGCTCGAGATCCTCACCGTCTTCGCCTTCTCGGAGGAGAACTGGGGGCGCGACCCGGGCGAGGTCGTAGCGCTCATGGAGCTGATCCGTCTCTTCGCCCTGCGCGAGCGCGAATCGCTGCTCGCCGAGAACGTTCGCGTGCGCACGATCGGTCGCGTCGAACGGCTCCCCGAGCCGACCAAAGCCGCGCTCGCCGAGCTCGTCGCGGCGACCGCGCGGAACGACGGCCTGCTGCTCAACATCGCGCTCAACTACGGCGCCCGGACCGAGCTGTGCGACGCGATTCGCGCGCTGGCCGCCGACGTGCAGCGCGGCGCCCTGCCGCTCGCCGCGCTCGACGAAGACGTGCTGCCGCGCTATCTCTACACCGCCGGGCTCCCCGATCCGGATCTGCTCATCCGCACCGGCGGAGAGCTGCGCGTTTCGAACTTCCTCCTCTACCAGATAGCGTACGCCGAGCTGTGGTCCACCACGGTTCACTGGCCGGATTTCGACGCCGCCCTCCTCGAACAGGCGCTCGGTTCGTTCGCGACCCGCCAGCGACGTTTCGGTACTTAACTTTTGAGTGACACGGCAATGGACGAGACGCTGCAGGGCGTCCGCGTCGTCACGCTCGCGCAAAACGTGCCGGGGCCCGTCGCCGCGGCGCGCCTGCACGCGCTCGGCGCGCACGTTCTCAAAGTCGAACCGCCGGGCGGCGACCCGCTCGCGGGCTACTCTCCGTCGTGGTACGCCCAACTCCACCGCGGCTGCGAGGTCGTGCAGCTCGACCTCAAGCGTCCGGGCGACCGCGCCGCGCTCGAGGGGCGTCTCGGCGACGCGGACGTCCTGCTCGCCTCGAACCGTCCCTCAGCCCTCCAACGCCTCGGGCTCGGCTGGGAAGCGGTCCACGCGCGGCACCCGCGCCTGCTCGCGGTCGCGATCGTCGGTTACCCGCCGCCGCACGAGGATCTGCCGGGACACGATCTGACCTATGTCGCCAAGCTCGGTCTGGTCGATCCGCCGCATATGCCGCTCTCGCTCTTTGCCGATCTCGCCGGCGCCGAGCGCGCCGTCGCCGCGACGCTGGCACTCCTCTACGCGCGCGAGCGCACCGGCCGCGCGGACCGCGCGACGGTCTCGCTCGCGGAGGCCGCGGAGGGCTTCGCCGCGCCGTTGCGGCACGGGCTCACCGCACCGGAGGGTCTCCTCGGCGGATCCCTGGCCGGCTACCGGGTCTATCGCGCGCGCCACGGTTGGATCGCGCTCGCGGCCCTGGAACCGCACTTCTGGTCGCGCTTTTGCGCCGAGTCGGGGACCGGGAAGCCCGGCGAGGCGGCGCTGACGGAACTGTTCCTGCAGCGCGATGCGGCCGACTGGGAAGCGTGGGCGAGCGAGCGAGACCTGCCGCTCGTCGCCGTCGCGTAGGCGCGGCATGGTATACTGTCCGAGGTCATGACGCACCCCCACATCCGAAACATCGCCATCATCGCCCACGTCGATCACGGCAAGACGACGCTCGTCGACGCCATGCTCAAGCAGAGCGGCGTCTTCCGCGAAGGCCAGGCCGTGACGACTCGCGTCATGGATTCGAACCCGCTCGAGCGCGAGCGCGGCATCACGATCTTGGCAAAAAATACCGCGGTCAAACACGGCGACATAAAATTCAATATCGTCGACACGCCCGGCCACTCCGATTTCGGCGGCGAGGTCGAGCGCGTGCTCCAGATGGTGCAGGGCGTGCTGCTTCTGGTCGACGCCGCCGAGGGCGTGATGCCGCAGACGCGCTTCGTGCTGCGCAAGGCGCTCGAGCTCGACCTGCGGGCGATCGTCGTCATCAACAAGATCGACCGCAAGGACGCGCGCGCCGCCGAAGTCGTCAACGAGGTCTTCGACCTCTTCATCGAGCTCGGCGCAAGCGACAAGCAGGCCGATTTCCAAGTCATCTACACCAATGCCAAGAAGGGGATCGCCAAGCGCACGCTCGAGGACGCAAGCGAAAACCTCGAGCCGCTCTTCGAGACGATCGCCACGGCGATCCCCGAAGCGCCGTCCGCCGAAGGCCCCTTCCAGATGCTCGTCTCGGCGATCGACCACAACAAATACGTGGGGCGGATCGGCATCGGCCGCGTCTTCCGCGGCAGCGCCCGCATCAACTCTCCGATCGCCAAGGTCTCCGGCGACGGCGCGATCGAGACCGGGCTGCGCCTCACCAAGCTGCTCACTTTCCAAGGCCTGGAGCGGATCGACGTCGAGGAGGCCAGCGCCGGAGACATCGTCTGCGTCTCGGGGATCGAAGGGCTCAACATCGGCGACACGATCGCCGACGCGCTGGAGCCCGAGGGCATCCACGCGGTGGCGGTCGACGAACCGACGGTCTCGATGTTCTTCATGGTCAACGCCTCGCCGTTCGCGGGCAAAGACGGCAAGTATCTCACCTCGCGTCAGATCCGCGAGCGGCTGATGCGCGAGCTCGAGTCGAACGTCGCGCTGCGCGTCGCCGACACCGACAGCGCCGACACCTTCGAGGTCCGCGGACGCGGCGAGCTCCACCTCTCGATCCTGCTCGAGACGATGCGCCGCGAAGGCTACGAGCTCGCGGTCTCCAAGCCGCAAGTCATCGTCACCGAACGCGACGGCAACAAGTTCGAGCCGGTCGAATACGTCGTGGTCGACGTCCGCGAGGAATACGCGGGCCCCGTCATCGAGGCCGTCGGCAAGCGCCGCGCCACGATGTTGAACATGCTCACCGTCGGCGAGACGCGCCGTCTCGAATACACGATGCCGACGCGCGCCATCTTCGGGTTACGCGGCGAGCTGATGACGCTCTCGCGCGGCACGGCGGTCATGTCCCACACCTACTACGATCATCAGCCGCTCGCAGGCGAGATCCCCGGCCGCGCCAACGGCGCGCTGGTCGCGAGCGAGACGGGGACCGTCACCGCTTACGCGCTGGCTGGCGTCGAGCAGCGCGGCCGTTTCTTCGTCGACCCAGGAACCGACGTCTACGAAGGCATGGTCGTCGGCCGCGCCAACGACGACAAGGACGTCGCGCTCAACGTCGTGCGCGCCAAGAAGCTGACGAACATGCGCGCCGCCGGGAGCGACGAGAACGTCAAGCTGCCGCCGGCCGAGGAACTCTCGCTCGAACGCGCGATCGAATTCATCGAAGACGACGAGCTCGTCGAGATCACGCCCAAGGCCTTGCGCGTCCGCAAGCGCCAGCTCAACGAGACCGACCGCATCCGCGCGCGCAAGCGGGAAAAAGCGACGGCCTGAGCCCTAATAGGGAGAGGTCGGCACTCCGTAGCTGTTCGCGTTCGCCGTGTAGCACGTGGCCACTTCGCTCGTCGGGATGACGTCCGCCGTCGTCGGCGTCACCGTCTGCGGGAACGGCGTCGGCACCGTGGTGGGAGTCGTCGTATCGGTCGCACCTTCGAGCGACCGTTTGACGGCCGTTCCGAGATTGCTGCAGTTCAGGATCGTGCTGACGTCGGGGGAACGGAAGAAGTTCTGCGACGCCGAGATCGAGTTGCTGCCGAAGACGAAGGCTCCGAGTTTACCGGACAACTGCGGGACCGCACTCGCGCCGACGAAGTCGCTGAAAAGGATCAGGGGGCTCGCGACGCCCGCTGAAGGGAAGAGGATCGCCATACCGCAGGTGGGAGTCAGAGTCGACGTACTGCTCGCCTGCCAGAAGTTGCTGTGGCCCTGCGCGACGACGCTGCTCAGGCCGCCGACGCAATCGCGAGCGTTGGGCGGGGTGACATCATCGATGGTCGAGTAGACGCTGTACAGAGAATACGACTCGTAGGGGTCGGCGAGCGCTGAGACGAGGCCGCCGTAGCGGACGCTCTGCTGGACCTGCTCCGACAGGATGCCGGTGCGGTAGGCCCACATGACGCCGAAGAGGCTTATGAGAAAGATCGGGATCGCGATCGCCGTCTCGAAGAAAGCCTGACCGCGCGAAGCATGCCGTGCGTCGTATTTCATCGTCAGCAATCCGACGCAGCGCTGACGGCGGTGGAGTCAACTTTTCGCGGATCGATGGGAACCGAGCCCCACCACGGCATCCACATCATGTTGAACGTGTAGCTTCCGTTCGTGTTGTTGGCGCTGTACCCTTGGAACGACGGACCGGGGGACGGTACGTACGTGACGGTTGAAAAAACCCAGTCGCTGTAGTTCATTCCGTAGTAGTCGGGCGATAGGCCAGCGTCGGCCGTCGTGTACTGTTCGTACGGCTGGAACGCGACGCTTCCCGTACGCGCGGGGTCGATGAGGCCGCCGGGCTGCGTCCAATCGCCCGTCACCGGGGCGGCCGTCGCGCCGGCGCGGCCGATCGCGTAATAGGTTGGGAAGGTGAAGCCCCCGAACGAGGCGATGAGCGGCGGGACCTTCACGCAGGTGACCACGTCGACCATCGCCGGAGCGAAGTAGCTCGCGTTCTCCGAATCGACCGGGCCCGTCCACGAATTCACGACCTGCCCCTGGCCCGGGATGAAGATCGTATTCGCGTCGAATTTGACGGGGCCGAGCGGATAGCCGGTGGCGTTGGAGCGGTAATTCTTGCCGTTGAGCGTGTACTTCATCGCGCAGTCGCCGCCCCCGGCGTTCGGCGTCGTGGTGTTCTCCTGGTTGCAGTACGACGCGTTCGAGAGGTGCGCGAGCACGACCGCGGCATCCGCCTGCCAATTCTGGTACGTCGCGTAATACGAGATGCTGTTGAGCAGGCTGACGTCGGTCGTATAGCGGTTCACCGAGCGGAGGAAAGGACTGCGCAGATCGGAGTAGGCCTGCTCGCACGTCGTCCCGCCCGTCGCCGTGAACGTTTGCGTGCCGTAGATGCTCGGCATCCCGGTGCAGCCGCCCGACCCCGAGAGGGCGAGCAGGAGTCCGTCCAGCAAGTGCCGCAGGCGTATCTCCTCGACGTTCGTGGTATAGAGCATGATCGTCTCTTCGTTGAACCGCTGCGTCTGAATCGCGATGAGCGCGGCCGCCGCCGAGTCGGCGGCATTCTGCGCGCGGATCTGCCAGCGAATCGAGTTCGCGTAGTTCAACCCGAGGAACGTCAGCGTAAACGCCGTGATGATCGCGATGATCCAGAGCGGCAGCACCTGGCCGCGTTCGCCGTGGTGCGGCGGAGGCTTGCGCATGACGCTCACGTGCATCCGGCCGTCGGGTGGAGGAGGTTGACGCCCTCCGAGACGCCCGTGTACGTATTCAGCGAATCGAGATCCCAGCCATAGACCGTCGTAACGTTCTGCGCGAAATTATTCGGCATTGCAGGACACGTGTATGACCCGCTTTGTCCCGTGCAAGACGAAGTGCTGGTCGACTTCAATGAATTCGTCATAAAGGCGTTCGCTTCTCCGAAGAACTGGATGTTGTTCTTCTGAACGGCGTTGGCCAGCATCGGATCGTACGTCGTCTCGATCGTGTTCAAATTCGAGTTGGCCGAGATAAACGTCGCGATCGCCGAAAAAATGCGCTGGTGGCAGGCGGCGGCTTCGAACGGCCCCGTGGTCGAGCATGGGGAGGTCGTGCAGACCGGTCCCGAGATGCCGGGTGTCGTTCCGCTTCCGCCGTTCGCCCAATTGTTCGTGTCGAGGAACGCGCCCATCCCCATGGAGTCCTCGCGCGGACCGTACCCTGGAGCGAGGTTAGAGGGGCTGAGCGGGTCGATGTACGACGCCGAATTGACGCATGTCGTCGTAGTCCACGCCGGTGCGTTGTCGCACTCCTGGATGTTGGCCCAGACCGCGAAAAATTGGGGCGTCTCCTCGCCGTAGCTGAAGAGGCTGTTGCGATACAGCGAGCTCGTGTTGTTCAGGCCGTAATTCAGATTCGAGACGCCGTAGTCGAGATTCGTTTCGAGATAGTCGGGCTCGCTCGCCGAGCTCTTCACGTTGACGCTGACGCCGAAAAGCCTGAAGAGCGTCTTCTGAAGGTTCGTCTGCAGGATGTACGGCTGGATGATCGACGCGCCGCCGATGTGGTTCGTGCTCGCGGAGGCTTGCTGGGTCGTCGTCCCGTTGTATCCGTAGTCGACCGGAACCGCCGGGGTCGGCGCGACCAAGACCGTGGAGCCGAGGTAGTTCGACGGTTTGACGTTCGGGAAGACCTGCGACGTGGCGTCGTTGGGACCGTTCGGATCGTTGACGCCGATGACGGTCTGGTGGGCGTTGAGAAAGCCGGCGGCATCGATCGTAAGCTGCTCGAAGCCGACGGCGCCGAGCTCCACGACACCTAGTATGAAGGTCAGCAGCGCCGCCGCGACGATCGCCGTTTCGACCAACACCGCGCCGCGTTCCGTCCACCCGGCACGCCGCCGCGAAATTCGCCCCATGCTCAGTAGCCGTTTGCCAGGGATTGCGAGAAGTTGTTCTCGTCCGTGTTGAACTGATTGTTGGCGGTCTGAGGGACCGCTTTCAGGGCGACGATCATGGCGATCGCGAAGACGGCCAGCACGACGCAATATTCGACCAGCTCCGAGCCTGTTTCGTCGAAAATCAGCGAACGTACGGTCTTCAACCACTGTCTCGCCCTATGGTTCTCCATCATTCCCTTCGTTAAAGATCGTCAGAGGCGGCCCCAAACCTGAGAGCGGCGGTGTGACGCGCTTCACGCCGCCCTACTCAAGTCGGCAGGCGCCGAGTCGTTCGAGCCGCCCCGCAGGAATCTCCTTCCGGCAACGTCCCGGCTAGAAACGCTTGACTATCTAAGCGGCTCGAGCTCCGGCAGCTGGGGCAAGCCGGCCGTGAAGGTCAGCTCGCCGCGTCCTTCGTCGTAGCCGGCCAGCACGTTCTGGCCTTCGCGAACTTCGCCGGCCAGGATTTTGCGGCCGAGCGGCGTTTCGAGCTCGCGCTGCACGGCGCGCTTGAGGGGACGCGCCCCGTAGACCGGATCGTAACCGACCTTGACCAGATGCCTTGCCGCCGCGTCCGACACGTCGAGCGTGATGCGACGCTCCGCCAGCCGCGTGCGCAGACGGTCGATTTGGATCTCGACGATCTTCTGCAGCTGCTCTTCGTCGAGCGCCTGGAAAACGACGATCTCGTCGACGCGGTTGAGGAACTCCGGGCGGAAGTGGCGGCGCAGCTCGTCGAGCACCGTCGCCCGCATGACCGCGTATTCGACGCCGCCCTGTCCCGAAAAATCGAGGATGCGGTGGCTGCCGATGTTCGAGGTCATGATCAGAATCGTGTTCTTGAAATCGACCGTGCGGCCCTGACCGTCGGTCAAGCGGCCGTCGTCGAGGATCTGCAGGAATACGTTGAAGACGTCGGGCGCGGCCTTTTCGATCTCGTCGAAGAGCACGACCGAGAACGGACGGCGGCGCACCGCTTCGGTGAGCTGACCGCCCTCTTCGTAACCGACGTAGCCCGGCGGCGCGCCGATCAGCCGCGCGACCGAGTGCTTCTCGCCGTACTCGGACATGTCGATGCGAACCATCGCGCGCTCGTCGTCGAAGAGATAGCTCGCCAGCGCTCGCGCCAGCTCCGTCTTGCCGACGCCGGTCGGCCCCAGGAAGATGAACGAACCGATCGGCCGGTTCGGATCCGCCAGCCCCGAGCGCGAGCGGATGACCGCCTCGGCGACCGCGGTGACCGCCTCGTTCTGGCCGATGACCCGCTCGTGCAGCTCCTCGTCGAGGCGCAGCAGCTTGCGCATCTCGCCCTCGAGCAGCTTCGAGACGGGGATCCCCGTCCAGCGGCTGACGACATCGGCGACGTCTTCTTCGTCGACCTCTTCCTTGAGCAGGCGCGGCTTGCCGTCGGCGCCCAGCGCGGCCTCGGCGGTTTTCAGTTGCCGCTCGAGCTCGGCGAGCTTGCCGTAGCGAAGCTGGGCGACGCGGTTGAGATCGTACTGGCGCTCGGCCTGCTCGATCTCGGTCTTCGTCTGGTCGATCTGCGCGCGCAGCTCGCGCAGCTTCTGCACCGAGTCTTTTTCCGTTTGCCAGCGGGCTTTGATCCCGTCGGTCTCGGAACGCAGCTCCGCCAGCTCCTTCTCGATGCGCTCGAGGCGCGTCTTGGAGCCCTCGTCGCTCTCCTTCTTGAGCGCCTCACGCTCGATCTCGAGCTGCATGATGCGGCGCGACGCTTCGTCGAGCTCCTGCGGCATCGAGTCGATCTCGGTGCGCAGCTTCGCCCCGGCTTCGTCGACGAGGTCGATCGCCTTGTCGGGCAGGAAGCGGTCCGCGATGTAACGGTTCGAGAGCGTGGCCGCGGCGACGAGCGCGGAATCCTTGATGCGCACGCCGTGGTGCACTTCGTAGCGCTCGCGCAGTCCGCGCAGGATCGAGATGGTATCCTCGACGCTGGGCTGATCGACGAAGACCGGCTGGAAGCGCCGCTCGAGCGCGGCGTCCTTCTCGATATACTTGCGGTACTCGTCGAGCGTCGTCGCGCCGATGAGGTGCAGCTCGCCGCGCGCCAGCATCGGCTTGAGCAGGTTGCCGGCGTCCATCGAGCCTTCGGCCTTGCCCGCGCCGACGACGTTGTGGAGCTCGTCGATGAAGAGCAGCACGCCGCCCTCCGAGCTCGAAACGTCCTTGAGCACGGCCTTGAGCCGCTCTTCGAACTCGCCGCGATACTTCGCGCCGGCGATCAGCGCGCCCATGTCGAGCGAGATGATGCGCTTGTTCTTCAATCCTTCGGGCACGTCGCCGCGCACGATGCGCTGCGCCAGCCCCTCGACGATCGCCGTCTTGCCGACGCCGGGCTCGCCGATGAGGACCGGATTGTTCTTGGTGCGGCGCGAGAGCACTTGCACGACGCGCCGGATCTCGTCGTCGCGGCCGATGACCGGGTCGAGCTTGCCCTGCTCGGCCGCGCGCGTCAGATCTTGCCCGTAGCGTTCGAGGGACTGATACGTGCCTTCCGGATTTTGCGAGGTCACGCGCTGGTTGCCGCGCACCTCGCGCAGCGCCGCGAGCAGCTTCTCGCGCTTGACGCCCGACTCGCGCAGGAGGCGTCCGGCCGCGCCCTGGTCGTCGAGCATGGCGAGCAGCAGGTGCTCGACCGAGACGTACTCGTCGGTCAGCTTCCGCGCCTCGTCGCCGGCTTGCACCAAAACCCCCCTGCCGCGGCCGGAGAGCTGGGGCTGGACGTCCCCCGAGCCCGAGAGGCGCGGCAGCTTCGCCAGCAAATCGTCGAGCTTCGCCGTGAAGGCGCGCAAGTCGACGCCGGCTTTCTCGAGGAGCGCCGGGACGATCCCCCGGTCTTGATCGAGCAGGGCGGCCAGGATGTGTTCGGTCTCGACGCTTGGATTGCGGTCGCGCAACGCGCGGCCGAAGGCGTCGTTGAGCGCTTCGCGGACGCGCTCGGTCATCTTGTCGACGTTCATGGTCGGTAGCTATAACCGCGGGCCGGGCCATTTTTGTTGCACGAAAACGGCTTCCAATTGCTGCCCGGCCCTCCGGGGCCGAGGCGGCCGCTGCCGCGAAGCTTGCGGCATGAACGCCGCCGAGCGCCCGGCTCCGCTCGCCCCGCCGGCGATCCGCGAAGGGGCCTTTCACGCCTACTTCGTCTACGATGTAGCCGACACGATCGATCTGACCCGGCTCGGCTCGGTCGCCGGCGAGGGCGTCGCCCGGGCTCCGCTGCAACTGCGCCGCGAAGCATCGTCGGGGTTCATCGAGTTCCCGACCCCGCCGGTCGTCGCGCGCCTCCCCGCCACGCCCGGAGGGGCGACGGTCCGTGCCAAGATCTTCGACTACGGCGTCGTCTCGGTCCGGCTGACGGTCCCGTTCGCGGGGACCTGGAGCGCCTTCGCCGCCTTCACCCGCCGTCTGCGCAACGACGACGAACTGCAGCGGCTGGCGCGCGCGACGCTCGACGGCCTGCTGCCCGAAATCGCGCCGGCGCTCGGCGACCCGCATCCGCCGCTGATCGAAGACTACTTCGTATTCACCGTCGAGTCGTTCGTCGCGCCCGTCGCGGCGACACAGTTGCTGGGCGACTACGCCGGCGCGCTCGCGAGCTTGGTCGCGTGCGAAGAGCGCTCGCTGATGCCCGCCGAGGCGGCGGAGGCGCTGCGCGTCAACTTCGCTTATTTCGACGACGATCTCGCGGTCGTCCAGTGGGACACGGCCTTCGTCTACGACCGGCGCGAGGCGGCCGCGGCGATCCTCGACATCCTCGAGTTCGCCAACACGCAGCTCGTCGAGCTGCGCACGTACGACAAGCTCCTCGACGACGAGCTGGACACGATCTACAAGATCGACGCCCAGCGCGGCGCGCGCTTCGGACGCAAACAGGCGCAGGCGGCGGCCGACCGCCTGCGCTATCTCCTGATCGACGTCCTCGAGCTCACCGACCGCGCCTCGAACGCCCTCAAGATCATCGGCGACGCCTACTACGCGCGCCTCTACCGCGGTGCGGCGGGCCGCCTCGGCTTGCGCGACTGGCAGAACCAGATCGACTCGAAGCTGCGCAGCGTCGGCGACATGTACCGCTTCTTCACCGACCAGGCGCAAAACGCGCGCGGCGAGTTCTTCGAGATCGTCATCATCCTGCTGATCGTCCTCGAGGTCGTCATCGGCATCCTCGCCTTACGGCACTGAGCCCTTACGCCTGCGCGGGTTTGCGCTTGTGCAGGATGAGCTGGTTGCCTTCGGAGTCCTCGGTCATCGCCATGAAACAGATCGGCGACTCGTACTCCATCTCGATCTTGCAGCCCGCGGCCTTGACTGCGGCGACCGCGGCGCCCAGATCGTCGACGGCGAACAGCAAACCGTTGCCGCGCTGCCAGGGCATGTCGTCGCCGCCGTGCCAAAGCCCGAACGTCGAGCCGTCGGGAAACTCGTACTCGGCACCCATCCCGCCCGGATACTCGCTCGTCGGCTCTAAACCGAGCACGTCGCGATAGAAGGCGATCGCGCGCGGCGCGTCTTTGACCATGTAGCCGCTCAGGTCGATGCCCGTGATTTTGAACGCTCGGTCGCTCACCATGGTTGCTCCTCCTCAGCGTCGGCGGGTGCTGCATCCCTCCGCTGTCGTTTGCCGCGCCGGCCGGCGCGCACCTCCGCCGCCGCGGCGTCCGCGCGGCTCGCTCAGCGGCGCTGAATCAGGGCGAGTTGCAGTCCCAAGCCGGCGAGGATCGTTCCCGAGATGCGGCGCTGCCAGCGCAGCACGCTCGGATGACGTTCGAGCCGCTCGAGGGCCGCCGCCGCGACCGTGGCGACGAACGATTTCCAGAGCGCCTCGAGCGCGAGCAGGATCGCGCCGAAGACGAGGATTTGCAGCGCGGGCTGCGAGCGCTGCACGACCACGAACTGCGGGATGAAGGCGATGAAGAAGACCGCGACCTTCGGATTGAAGACGGTCGTCGCGACGGCTTGTGCGTAGATGTGCCAAGCCGAAGCCGCCTTCACCTCGGCGCGCGCCAGCCCGCCGCGCTGTCGCCAGGTCACGACGCCGAGATAAATCAAGTACGCGGCGCCGAGCCACTTGAGCGCGTTGAACGCCGGAACCGAGGCGAGGATCAGCGCGGAGAGGCCGAGCGCGGCCGCGCTGACGTGCACCGCGTAGCCGGTGCTCGAACCGAGCGCGGACAGCAATCCGGCGCTGCGGCCCTGGGCGAGCGTGCGCGCCAGCAGATACATCGTGCCCGGCCCCGGCGTCATCACCAGCAGCGCGGCCGCCAGCGCGAAGAGCGCGCAGTGCGCGAGATCCGGCATCAGTCGGCGCTCCTTTTCTCGCGCAGCACCCGCAGGTCGCCGTTGCGCAGCGTCACGCCGGCGGCGTCGAACCATTCGAGCAGCGGCACGGCGTACTTCCGCGTCGTTCCCACCAGGTCGCGAAAGGCGGCCGGCGCGATCGCGCCTTCGCGGCGCAAGGCGCTTTCGAGCCGCGCGCGCACCTCGGCGATCTGCGCGCTGCGATAGACCTGGTCGTCGACTTTCACCAGCGTGCCGCGCGCCAGCAGCGTCTCGAAAGCTTGCGCGAGGCCCGCTATGCCCGCGCCGCGCGCACGCGCGGCGAGCTCGGCGAAGGGCAGCGGGCGCAGCGGCTGGGCCGCATCGCCGGCGAACGCGCGCTCGAAGAAGACGAGCTGTTCGCCCGTCAACTGCGGCTCGAACTCGGGCGTCGCGTAGTAGCCGCGGTTCTGGACGAGCTCGCCCTCGTCCACGGCGACCGCGAGCAGGCGCACGAGCGCGAGCTCGGGCACGCGCAGCTCGCGCGCGAGCGTCAGCGACGTGATCCCGGCGATCCAGGGCGTCTCCCGCTCGCGCTCTTGCAGCCGCTCGCGCACACGCTCGAGCAGCTCCGCCGCAAGCGACGACTCGACGTATCCCGCGGGCTTGCGCACGCGCGCGGCGCGCCCGTCGCCCGCGAGCTGCTCGCAGAGCTCCAGCGCACGTTCCTCGCGCAGGTTGGCGAGCGCCCCGGCTTCCGCCGGCGTCGCACCCGGCAAGCCCGCCGCGCGCAAAGCCGCGAGCAGCGCGGCCAGCTCGGGCGAGTCCTCATCGTCCGGCGCGAGACCGTCGCCGGCGACGGTGCCCGCCGCGGCCGAACGGACGCTGCCGCCGCCGAGCAGTTCCTTGGGCGACATCCCCCGCAGCACGAACGGCATGCCGGGAAAGACGGGCAGGGCGCGGCGCAGACGCAGCCGCGCGGACTGCTCCCCGCCGGCCGAAGCGTTCCCTCGGACCAGCGCACCGAAGATCTCGGCGGAGGCGAGGTACGCGCGCACCGGGGTGCGCCGCTTCAAGGCCGGGCGCGCGCCGGCGAGCGGCTCGAAACGCACGTCGAAGTCGGAGCGCGGCGAAAGCTGGCGGCTCGCCAGCACGGCGCCGCGCTCCAGTTCGCTCGTCTCGACCTCGGGAAGGTTGGCCGCGACCCGCGAACCGGCTTCGACGCGCTCGCGCCGCTCGCCGAAGACCTGCAGGCTGCGCACCCGGACCTCGCGCCCGAGCGGCGAGAGCAGCAGGACGTCGCCCGCCCGGATCGCGCCCTGCAGCAGCGTGCCGGTGACGATCGTGCCGTGGCCCGGCAGCGCGAAGACGCGATCGACGGGCAGATAGGCCGGAGCGTCGAGCGCGCGCGGCGGCAGCGCGACGAGCGCGTCGTGGATCGCCGCGCGCAGCGCCTCGAGCCCGGCGCCGGTCAGCGTCGAGACCGGGAAAACGGGGGCGTCCGCCGCGAGCGTTCCGGCGAGCCCCGCGCGGACGCCCTCCGCCACGCCGGGAAGCTCAACGGCCGAGACGGTGTCGGCTTTCGAGAGCACCACGATCGCGCGCGCGACGTTCAAGTACTGAAGTATCGCCAGGTGCTCGAAGGTCTGCGGCTTGGGCCCTTCGTTCGCGGCGACGACGAGCAGGAGGAGCTCCATGCCCGCCGCGCCGGCCAGCATGTTGTGGAGGAAGCGTTCGTGCCCCGGAACGTCGACGATCCCGGCTTCGACGCCGTCCTCGTAACGGAGGTGCGCGAAACCCAAGTCGAGCGTCATGCCCCGGGCGCGCTCCTGGGGCCAGCGGTCGGGATCGGTCCCGGTCAGCGCCAGAACCAGCGACGACTTGCCGTGATCGACGTGCCCTGCCGTGCCGATGACGGGCATCAGCGCGCCGCCCCGAGCTCGGCGGCCAGCGCCGCGGCCAGCTCCGCGTCGCGCGCCGGCGGAACCGCGCGCAGGTCGAGCAGCAGTTCGCCGTCCTGGACGCGCGCGACGAGCGGGGGCCGGCGCCGGCGCAAGGCCGCGGCCAGCGCGTCCGCCCCGCCCGGGCCCGTCTCGAGCGCGAGCCCGGCCGAGGGGAGCGAGCCCGCCGGCAGCGCCCCGCCGCCCACGAATCCGACCGTCGCGACGACCCGGGCGCGAGCGGACAGCGGGCCGAGCCGCGCGCGGATCCGCTCGGCCCGCCGCTCCAGCTCGCCGCGCGACTGCGCCAGCATCGCATAGAGCGGGATGCGCTCGAGCGCGCCCGGCACGAGGTAGAGGCGCAGGGTCGCGCCGAGCGCGGCCAGGGTCGCCTTTCCGACGCGCAGCGCCCGCAGCAGCGGATTGGCCCGCAAGCGCGCGACCGCGGCGCGGCTTCCCACCACGATCCCGGCCTGCGGTCCGCCCAGCAGCTTGTCGCCCGAGAAGGCCACGAGCTGCGCGCCGTCCGCCACGGCCTCGGGGACCGTGCGCTCGTGCGGCAGGCCGTACCGGGCGAGGTCGATCAGCGCACCGCTGCCGAGGTCCTCGGCGAACGGCACGCCCGTCCGCCGTCCGAGCGCCGCCAGCTCGGCGGGCTCGACGTCGGCGACGAAGCCCTCCATGCGAAAGTTCGAGCGATGCACGCTCAGCAGCAGCGCCGTCCGCGGCGTCAGCGCCCGCTCGAAATCGGCGAGCGCGACCCGGTTGGCCGTGCCGGCCTCGACGAGCTGCGCGCCGCTGCGCGCCAGGACGTCGGGCAGGCGAAAGCCGCCGCCGATCTCGACGAGCCGGTTGCGCGAGACGACCACCTCCCGTCCTTTGGCGAACGTGTCGAGGATCAGCAGGACGGCGGCGGCGCCGTTGTTGACGACGAGCCCGTCCTGCGCGCCCGTCGCGGCCCGCAGCAAGGCCGAGACGCGCTCGTGGCGCGAACCGCGCGCGCCCGCTTCGAGATCGTACTCGAGGTTGGCATAACCCGCGCTGGCCGCCGCTGCGGCCGCCAGCGCCTCGGCGGCGAGCGGCGCGCGCCCCAGGTTCGTATGCAGCAGGATCCCGGTCGCGTTGAGGACCTCGATCAGGCCGCCGGCTTCTTCGGCCGCGAGCCGGGCCCGCACCGTTTCGACGAGCGCGGCAAAGGCCGGGATCGTGCCGCCGGCCGCGGCGTGCCGGCGGGCTTCGCCCAGCGCGTCGCCGACCGCGCTCTTCACCGCGGCCGATCCGAGAAGCTCGACGTATTCCGCGATGCTAGGATCGCCTAGCAGCCGGTGCACCGCGGGCAGGTCGCGCAGCGACAAAGCGCCGGCGCGGCCTCGTCAGGCCGGCGCCAAGTGCTTCTGGAGCATCGCCGTGATGTTCTTCTCCGGGACGAAACCCACGATCCGCTCCACGGCATCGCCGCCCTTGAACAGGATCAGGCACGGAATGCCCGAGACGTTGTACCGCCCCGCGAGGCCCGGGTTGTCGTCGGTATTCAGCTTGACGAATTTGACCCGGCCGGCGTGGGCGGCAGCCACTTTTTCAACTACGGGCGAAAGCATCCGGCAAGGGCCGCACCAGGGGGCCCAAAAATCTACCAGGACCGGGCGGTCGCTCGTGAGGACCTCTCGCTCGAACGTCGTCTGCGAGACCTCTGGAAGTGCACTCATGGTCGATACGTTACCTCGTGATGGAAGAACCGCCCGCCCCCCGGCGCGGTTGCGCGACCGCACCAAGCCAAGACCTGACCCGGAGGAAGTGACTCGGTGATCTCTTTTCGGAACGATCCCGAACTCGGCGTCTTCGTCTGCGCCCACGTCGACGAGGGCGCGCCGGTGCTGCTGGCGCTCCACGAGAGCGACGCATCCTGGACGTTCCTGTGCGGCGAGAGCGAACACGGCGGCGAGGAGCCGGGGTTCGTGCACGTCCACCACCTCGTCGATCTCGACGCGACGGTCGATGAGATCGCCGGGGTCCCGGCCGGGCACACCGCCCGGCGCGACACGCCCGTCTCACCGTGGCGGGTCGCCTCTATTTCCCCACGGCCGGCGGCTCGCCCGTAATCTCCTCGATCGCCTTGGTCTGCTCGCCCAAGTTCGTGATGGCGATGACCTCGTCGCCCTCCTCGAGCCGCTGCAGGCGCACGCCCTTCGCTCCGCGACCTGCCTTGCGGATCTCGGCAACCCGAATTCGGATCACCTGATTGCCGGAGGTGATCAGCAGCACCTCGTCTTCCGCCTTGACCAAGATCTGGTCGACGACGTAGCCGATGTTCTTCTCCCTGGCGAACGCTTTGACGCCCTTGCCGCCGCGCGAGGTGTGGCGGTAGTCGTCGATCGAGGTTCGCTTGCCGAAGGCTTGCGAGGTGACGATGAGGACCTCGCGCCGGTCGGTCTCCTCGACGTCCATCGCCACCACCGAGTCGCCCGGCGCCAGCGTGATCGCGCGCACGCCGCGGGCGTTGCGCCCCATCGAACGCACGTCCTCCTCGGAGAAGTGGACGGCCATGCCTTCGCGCGTCCCCAAGATGACGTCGCGCGAGCCGTCGGAGAGGTCGACCGCCAGCAGCTCGTCGTCGTCGTCGAGCGAGATCGCGTTGAGCCCGTTCTTGCGGATGTTGGAGAACTCTTCGAGTTTGGTCTTCTTGATGACGCCGCGGCGCGTCACCATCAGCAGATACTTGTCTTCCTCGAAGTTGCGGACCGCGAAGACGGCGGAGACGCTCTCGCCGGGCGGCAGCGTCAGCAGGTTGACGAGCGCCGTGCCGCGCGCCTGACGCGACGAGTCGGGGATCTCGTAGGCCCGCAGGCGGTACGCCCGGCCCTTGTTCGTGAAGAACAGCACGTGCTGGTGGGTCGTCGCCATGAAGAAATTCTGGACGACGTCCTCGCGCTTGAGGTTCGAGATGCCGGTGACGCCGCGGCCGCCGCGGTTTTGCGCCCGGAACGTGTCGACCGAAACGCGCTTGATATAGCCGCCGACGGTCGAGGTCACCACGACGTCGGTGTCGGCGATGATGTCCTCGAGGTTCAATTCGTCCTCGAGCGGCACGATCGCGGTGCGGCGCGGATCGCCGAAGCGCTTCTTGACGTCCTGCGCGTCGCTCTTCACCAAGGCCGCGACGCGCCGCGGGTTGGCCAGGATGTCTTCCAGCTCGGCCATCGTCTTGAGCAGCCCGAGGTACTCGTCCTCGATCTTCTGCCGCTCGAGGCTGGTCAGCGTGCGCAGGCGCATGTCGAGGATCGCGTTGGCCTGCACGGCCGAGAGCGTGAAGCGCTCGACCAGCGCCTCGCGCGCCGTTTCCGTCGAAGTGCTCTCGCGGATGATGCGGATGACCTCGTCGATGTTGTCGAGCGCGATGCGGAAGCCTTCGAGCACGTGCGCGCGGTCGCGCGCCTTGGCCAGCTCGTACTCGGTGCGGCGCCGGATCACGATCTTGCGATGCCCGATGAAGTGCTCGAGCATCTGCCGCAGCGAGAGGACCTGCGGCTCGAGCGTCTGCGGCCGGCCCGGCACGGTCGACGGCGCCGGGATCAGCGCCAGCGTGTTGAAGCCGAAGCTCGACTGCAGCGGCGTGTGTTTGTAGAGCTGATTGAGCACGACGTTGGGCGTCGCGTTGCGCTGCAGCTCGACGACGATGCGGATGCCCTTGCGGTTCGACTCGTTCTTGAGATCGGAGATGCCGGCGATCGACTTCTCGGCGTGCGCCTCGGCGATCGCCTCGACGATGCGCGCCGTCGTCACCTGGAAGGGGACCTCCGTGATGACGATCTTGTGGCGGCCGCGCTCCTCGACGATCTCGGCTTTGCCGCGCATCGCGACCGTGCCGCGCCCCGTCTTGTAGGCGGTTCGGATCGCCTCTTTGCCCATCAGGATGCCGCCGGTCGGAAAGTCGGGGCCCTGCACGATCTCGCCGAGCGCTTCGTCGAGCGCGTCGGCGTCCTCACCCTCGTGTTCGACGAGGTACGCGATCGCGTCGCAGATCTCGCCGACGTTGTGCGGCGGGATGTTCGTCGCCATGCCGACCGCGATGCCGCTCGAGCCGTTGACCAGGAGCTGCGGCAGCCGCGAGGGGAGCACGACCGGCTCGGTCCCCTGGTTGTCGAAATTGGGCACGAAATCGACCGTGTCTTTGTCGATGTCGACCAGCATCTCGAGCGCGATGCGCGCCAGGCGGGACTCGGTATAGCGGTAGGCCGCCGGCGGGTCGCCGTCGATCGAGCCGAAGTTGCCGTGCGGGTCGATGAGCGGATAGCGCAGGGTGAAATCCTGGGCCATCCGGACGAGCGCGTCGTAGACCGAACTGTCGCCGTGCGGGTGGTAGTTCTTGAGGACCTCGCCGATGACACCGGCGGACTTGCGGTGCTGCTTGTCCGGCGTGAGGTTCATCTCGCGCATCGCGTAGAGGATGCGCCGCTGGACGGGCTTGAGCCCGTCGCGCACGTCCGGGAGCGCTCTCGAAGCGATGACCGACATCGCGTACGAGAGGTAAGACTCCCGCATTTCGTCTTCGACGTTGACTTGGGTCGTTCGATCTCTATCCAAGAAAGGGTCCTAGGCTACAGCGCGCGGGGCTCGCGGCGCCGGTTCGGCGAAAGGGTGGGTTCGGTGGCCGGTCTCTCGCGGAGGTTCGCTACCGTGGCTGCGGGCGCGGCTTGATGACCGCGCCGACGAAGAATCCGACGATACCCCCGACGATCGCCCCGACCACTGCGACGACGAGAATCTTGCTGCCGAAAGCACCGCCGCTCTGCCCGAGCGACAGAAAGCGCTGTGCCACGAAAAACAACTCGAACAACGCGGCGACGACCGCGGAAACGACGCCGGTAATGACACCGACCAATACGTCGTTCGCCCTCCACCACATTAGGAGTAGCTTCGCGCCGCGCCTGCGGGTTTCTTCCCCCCGGCGCAGTACCGCCGAATGAGGGTCGAATTCGCGCGTGCGGAGGACCTCGAAGCGTTCGAGCGCGTCGCGGCGGCGTTCGCCTCCGGCTTGCGGCGGGGCGACGTGGTCGCCCTGGCCGGGGACCTGGGCGCCGGCAAGACGACGTTCGTGCGCGCCGTCGTCCGCGCGCTGCACGGCCGCGACCAAGCCGCCAGCCCCACGTTCACCTTCCGCCACCGCTATGCAGGGAAGCCGCCGATCGAACACCTGGATCTCTATCGCATCGAAAAACCGGCCGAGGCGCTGGAATTGGGCCTCGAGGAGGCCTTCGACGGGGAAAGCATCGTGCTCGTCGAGTGGCCTGAACGCCTGCCGGGCCTCATCCCCGACGACGCGATCCACGTCGCCATCACCGGCGCGGGCGAGTCTCCGCGCGACCTGGTGATCGAGCGCCGCTCCGCTTGAGCCGCATTTTGGGGATCGACGGCGCGCTCGGCCGCTTCTCGGCGGCGCTGATCGACGAGAGCGGACGCCGGCTGGGGAGCGGCGAGGCGGCCGGCAGCGACGCGCTCGAGCGCGGCCTCGAGGTGGTGGCCGCGGCCCTGGACGGGCTCGCTCCGGCCGAGCTCGGCTGCATCGCCGTCGGCACCGGGCCCGGCTCGTTCACGGGGCTGCGCGTGGCCTTGAGTTTCGCGAAGAGCCTCGCCTTCGCCGCCGGCGTCCCGCTGGCCGGCATCTCCTCGTACGACGCGCTCGAGCCCGACGGCGCGCCGCTTCCGTTCGCAGCGTTCGTCCAGGGGCGAAGCGGCATCGCTTGCGTGCGCCTGCACGCACCCGGCGGATCGCTCGTGCGCTGCGGGTCCTACGCCGAGCTCGCCCGGACGCTGAGCGAACGGCTCCCTCCTGGAGCGACGCTCTGGGCCGCGGGCGCGCTGGAGGGCGTCGCTCCGCACCTTGGCGAACGCGGAATCATCGTGCGTGCCGATCCCACGACCGTGCAGCCCCCGGCCCTCGCCATCGCGCTTCGTTCGCGAGGCCGCGCGCCGTCGCCCACGCCCCACGCCGTACGCGCCGATTACGGCGAGGAGCGCGATTACGCTGCGCGCAGTCGAGGGGCGCCAGCCGGGCCGTGAGGGCCGATCTCGATCCCAGGGCTGCGGATCGCCCGCCCCTCTCGATCACGCCGATGGCTTCGGGCGACATTCGCACCGTGATGCGCATCGAATCGCTCTCGTTCACCACGACATGGCCGCCGAGCGCCTTCGTGAGCGAGCTCAACGACAACAAGCTCGCGCACTATTTCGTGGGACGCGTCGCGCCCCCGGGCGCTTCAGGCTCCGCTGGGGCCGGCGAGATCGTCGCCTACGGCGGCATCTGGGTGATCCTCGAGGATTCCCACATCACGACGCTTGCGGTCCATCCCGACTGGCGCGGCAAGAAGTTCGGGGAAGAGGTGCTCGTCCATCTGCTGCACCAGGCGATCGACCGCGGTGCGTCCTGGATCACGCTCGAAGCGCGCGAATCGAACCTCGTCGCCCAGAACCTCTACCGCAAGTACGGCTTCACGATCGTCTCCACGCGCCGCGCCTACTACAGCGACAACGGCGAGAACGCGGTCGTCATGTGGGCCGGCAACCTTCGCGGGGAGCTGTACCGCAACCGGCTCGCGGCCCTCGAAGCGCAATTGTCCTCCCAGACGGCCGGGGACCGCTGAGCTTGCCGCGAACGTTCGCCGAACTGTGCCGGGAGGTCAGGCGGGAACTGGGACAGGGGCACCGTTACGCGCATACCGTGCGCGTCGCGCGTCTCGCCGACCGGCTGGCGCAAGCGCACCGCGCAGACGCGCGGCGCGCGCGCACGGCCGGGATGCTCCACGATCTCGCCCGCTTGTTCGCGACCGACCGGCTCGTCGCCGAGAGCGAGGCGCGCGGCTTGGCGCTCGACGCGTTCGAACGCGCTCATCCGGTCGTGCTGCACGCTCGGCTGGGCGCCGAACTCGCCCGCGAGCGCTTCGGAATCGACGACGAAGCGGTGCTCTCGGCGATTCGCAAGCATACGCTGGCGTCGGGCGAGATGTCGACCCTCGACACGATCGTCTATCTCGCCGACGGGCTCGAGCCGGGCCGGAAATTCGACGACCGCGCCGCGCTCGAGGCGCTCGCCTTCGAAAATCTGCCGGCCGCCCTGGCGGCGCTCTTGCGCTCGCACCTGGAATACGTGATGAAACGTCAGCTCGAACCGGCGCCGCAGACGCTCGCCGCGCTGCGGCGCTACGCCACCACCACGAAGGAGGAAGCCGTCTCTGCCTGACCTCACTGAGATCGTCAGCGCCGCCGCGCTCGACAAGAAAGCCGAGAATGTCGCCGTTCTGCCGTTGAACGGCCGAACGATCGTCGCCGACGCGTTCGTGATCGCGACCGGCCGTTCCAAGATCCAGACGCGGGCGATCGCCGACGCGATCGCCGAGAAAGTCCGCGAGGCCGGCTACGCCGTGGCGCGGACCGAAGGCTACGCCGAGGGCGGCTGGATCCTCCTCGACCTGGGCACCGTCGTGGCCCACGTCTTCATGCCCGACCAGCGCGCGTTCTACAACCTGGAACGCCTGTGGGGCGCACCCGAGGCCAAGCAGGTGAAGAGCTCGTGAAAGTGCGGCTGAAAACGCGGCGCGAACGCCGCACCCGCGAGGCGCTCAAGCGCGCCGGGATCTGGGTCTTCCTGGTCATTTTCGTGATCAGCGTCGTGGGGGTGGCGCTGGTCGTGACCGTCGGGCACTGAGGTGCGCGGGCCGCGCGTCCTGCCCCGCGCCGCACCTGCCGGAAACAATCGGGGGGCCGGCGGGTACTAAACTGGCGTGATCGTGACATCCCTGAAAAACAGACTTTGGGCCGCGCTGGCCGCGGCGGCGATGGTCGTTTGCGCGGCCCATCCGGCGTTTGCCCGCGAGGCGTTCGTCCAAGACGGAGCGGGCCTCTTCAGCCCAGCGACGGTCGCGGACCTCAACCGCGAAATCGGCGACTTCAACCGGCAGACCGGCAAGGAGATCGTCGTCGTCACGGTGCCGTCGCTCGACGGCCGGACGATCCAGGACGCCGCCGAGCGCAGCTTCGCGCAGCAGCAGGTCAACGGGGTCCTGGTCTACCTGGCCAAAGCCGAGAAGCAGGACGGAATCGTTCCCGACCGCTTGGCGGCGCAGTTCTTTCCGCCGGGAAGCTTCGCCAACATCCGTCAAGCGATGCGCGGCTACTTCCGCAGCGGCGATTTCGACACGGGCATCACGACCGGCGTCAACTTGATTCTCGACCAGTACCGCAGCCACGAGCGTGCCGCCGGCGGCGCCGTCCAGCGCTCGGCCGTGCCGGCTTCGAGCTCGCAATCCATGGGGGGAGGCACCATGTCGCTCTTTTTCCTGGCCCTCGTCTTGCTCGCCGGGTTCCTCATCATCCGGGGGATCTTCCGCGCCGTCGCCGGGCCGCGCATGATGCCGCCCGGCTACGGTCCCGGCCCGGGAGGCTACGGCCCCGGCTACGGGGGCGGCCCGGGTTACGGCGGCTACGGCGGGGGCGGCGGCTTTTTCAGCGGGCTGCTCGGCGGCCTCGGCGGGGCCTGGCTCGGCAACGAGCTCTTCCGCGGGAACAACCCGACGACGTACGTGCAGAATCCGGCCGGCATCGCCGGTGACCCCAGCCTCGGACAGGGCGACGCGACCGGCTGGCAGCCCGACGCGGGCCAGGCGGACATGAGCAACGCCTCATTCGGCGACTTCGGCTCGTCGGGCGGAGGGTTCGACGGCGGCGGCTTCGGCGACGGGGGCGGCGGGTTCGACGGCGGCGGGGGCGACGCCGGCGGCGGCTGGTAATCGAAACGAAAAGTGTTCGTTAGGACGTTTAGGCCGTCGATTCTCGTGGTATAGTTCTTTTAGAGCATAGAGAGCAGCGCAAAGCGAGTAAGCGCCGAGAGGCCTGGGCTGAAAAAGTCCGGGCCTCTCAGCATTTCAGCGGACGACGGCGTATGGGGCGAGCTCCTGGAGCCTGCTCTCGCTCATGCCGTTGACGTCGAGCAGGTCGTCGAGGCTCGCGAACGGCCCGTTGAGCTCGCGGAAGGCCACGATGCGCTCGGCCAGCGCGGGCCCGACGCCCGGGAGCTCCTCGAGGGCCACGGCGTCGGCGCGGTTGAGGTCGACCGCCCCCCCGGGAGGGGCCTTGCGCGAGCGAGAGCCGCGCCTGCGCCGGGAGCCTCGAGCCGAGCGGTGCCCTCTCCCGGTCCGGGCCGGCCCGGCCGCGACGGAGCTCGCGAGCGAAACCGAAGCGCCCTTGGGCCGCACGACGATCTCCTCGCCGTCGACGAGGGGCTCCGCGAGGTTGACGGCCACGAGGTCCGCGTCGCCGGCCGGCCCGCCCGCCGCGTGCAGCGCGTCGACGGCGCGCGCGCTCGCCGGCAGCGCGTAGACGCCGGGCCGCAGCACCTCGCCCGCCACGTAGACGACGGCGCGTTCGGGGCGTGCCGAGACGTCAGGCGCGGGGCCTCCCTCGAGAGGCGCGTTCCGCGGCGGCGAGGAACGGGCCGCCGCCGGATTCGCGGGGGACTCGCCCGGCGCGATCGCGAGCGCGGGCGGGGCGGGGTGCCAAGCGCGAAAGGCGGCCGCGCTTGCGGCCAACGCGACGGCGGCGGCGGTGAAGGTGAGTCGCTGATTCATGCCGTCCGATCACGCGCCGGGCGGCAGCGACTAGCCTGCGCCCTCGCGGGGAGCGAGACGGCGCGCTAGGGCGCCGGGCCACCGGTGCCGCAAAGAAGGGACGACATGATCGAGCAACGTCCCCAAACCTACGACTACCGCACCGTCGAAGCGCGCTGGCAGGAAGCCTGGGAGCGCGAGGGCCTCTACCGCGCGCCCGACGACGACCCGCGCGAGAAGTACTACGTGCTCGAGATGCTCCCGTACCCCTCGGGCGATCTCCACGTCGGCCATGCCAAGAACTACACGCTCGGCGACGCGATCGCGCGGCTGACCCGGATGCAAGGCTACAACGTCGTCCACCCGATGGGCTTCGACGCGTTCGGCCTCCCGGCGGAGAACGCCGCGATCCAGCGCGGCATCGATCCCAACCTGTGGACGCGCCAGAACATCGCCAACATGCAGCGCCAGATCCGGCTGATGGGGACCGGCTACGACTGGTCGCGCGAGATCGTCAGCTGCGACCCGAGCTACTATCGCTGGAACCAGTGGCTCTTCTTGCGCATGTACGAGGACGGGCTGGCCTACAAGCGCGAGGCGCCGGTGAACTGGTGCCCCGCCGACCAGACCGTGCTCGCCAACGAGCAGGTCGAGGACGGCCGTTGCTGGCGCTGCGGGTCGCTCGTCGAGCGCCGCAACCTCTCGCAGTGGTTCCTGAAGATCACCGCCTTCGCGGACCGCCTGCTCGAATCGATCGACCGCCTCGACGGCTGGCCCGAAAAGATCCGCGTCATGCAGCGCAACTGGATCGGCCGCAGCGAGGGCGTAACTTTCTCCTTCGAGGTCGAAGGCCTAAGCGACCGGATCGCCTGCTACACGACCCGCATCGACACGCTCTTCGGCGTGACCTACCTCGCGCTCGCCCCGGAGCACTCGCTGGTCGCCAAACTGCTCGCCCGATATCCCGCGCGGCGCGAGGCCGTCGAACAATTCGCCGCGTCGGTCAGGAACAAGTCGGAGCTCGAGCGTACGAGCCTGATGGAGAAGGGCGGCGTTTTCACCGGCGCCTACGCGCGCAATCCGCTCTCGAACGAGCGCGTCCCGATCTGGGTGACGAACTACGTCCTGGCCGAATACGGGACGGGCGCCGTGATGGGCGTCCCGGCACATGACGAGCGCGACTTCGAGTTCGCCCGCGCCTTCCGCTTGCCGATCGTGCGGGTCATCGAGGAGGCGGGCGTTTCGAGCGACCTCCCGATGAAGGAGGCCTTCGTCGGCGACGGACGTTTGATCGCGAGCGGCGATTTCAGCGAGATGAACTCGGAGCGCGCGCGCAAGGCGATCGGCGACCGGCTGGCGGCGCTTGGGATCGGGGAATGGACGGTCAACTACCGCATCCGCGATTGGCTGATCTCGCGGCAGCGCTACTGGGGCACGCCGATCCCGATCGTCTACTGCCTCGAGCACGGCGAGGTCGCGGTCCCCGACGAGCAGCTCCCGGTGATCCTGCCGCCCGACGTTCCGATCACGGGCGAAGGCTCGCCGCTGGCGCGCGACGCGAACTTCGTCAACACGCGCTGCCCGCGCTGCGGCGGCCCGGCGCGGCGCGAGAGCGACACGATGGACACGTTTTTCGACTCGTCCTGGTACTATCTGCGCTATCTCGACGCGCACGACGAGCGGCTCCCCTGGGATGACGCCGTCGCCAGCGCCTGGATGAACGTCGACCAGTACATCGGCGGCGCCGAGCACGCGGTGATGCACCTGCTCTACTCGCGCTTCTTCTACAAGTATTTTCACGACAAGGGCTGGGTGCGCGGCTCGGACGAGCCCTTCGAGCGCCTCTTCAACCAGGGGAGCGTGCTGCGCAACAGCGTGCGCATGAGCAAGAGCAAGGGCAACGTCGTCGGCATCGACGAGACGGTCGAGAACCACGGCGTCGACGCGATGCGCATGTTCCTGCTCAAAGCGACGCCGCCCGAGGACACGATGGAGTGGACCGACGAGGGGATCGCCGGCCGCGTGCGCTTCCTCGACCGCGTCTGGCGACTCTTCGTCGCCCCCGCCGGGGACGGCGCGCCGCTGGTCGCGCGAGCGCGCGCCGCCGCGCTCGACCGGCTCCCCGAGATTCGCGGCACGGAACAGCGGGATCTCGTGCGCGCGGTGCACGCCGCGCTGCGTTCCGGTCAGGAAGAGACGCAGACGCGCCGCTTCCACTACAACACCACGCTCGCGCGGCTCGACGAACTGCTCAACGTCAGCTCGAAGTTCGCGCAGACGCCGGGCGCGGCGGACGACCCGGCGCTGCTCTACGCCGTGCACGCCTTTCCGCTCCTGCTGGCGCCGTTCGCCCCGCACATCGCCGAGGAGCTCTGGCGCCGCCTGGGCTACGAGCGTTCCGTCCATCTCGAGCGCTGGATCCCGTTCGACCCTGACGCCCTCGCGCTCAGCGAGATCGAGCTGGTCGTTCAGGTAAACGGCAAGATCCGCACGCGCCTGCTCGTCGCGCCGGGGATCGCGGAAGCCGACGCGCTCGCGCTGGCCCTCGCCGACCCCAACGTCAAGGCGCACGTCGAGGGCAAGACGATCCGCAAGCGGGTCTTCGTCGCCGACAAGCTGCTCAATCTCGTCGCCGCCTGAGCAGCACCCGCCGGGCTTAGCGGCGGCGAGGCGCTACCACAGCGCCTCCCGCTCGCGCCGCGCGGCGGCGGCGAGCAGGTTCGCATCGGTCGCGATGCCGACGACGTTGTAGCCGAACTCGATGCAGCGCTCCCCCATCAGCGCATCCTTGGCGAGGATCCCCGCGCCTTTGCCGTACCGGCGCGCGATTTGCGGCACCGCCCGGATCGCCTCGGCGTACGGACCTTCCAGATGCTCCCAGCACTGCGGATAGCGCAAGCCGTGGGAGGCCGCGAGGTCCGCCGGACCGACGAACAACGCGTCGATGCCCTCGAGCGCGGCGATCTCGTCTGCCGCGGCGACCGCGGCGACCGTCTCGATCTGAACCATCAGAATCGTATGCTCGTTGGCGGCTTCGTAGTAGTCCTGGCCGGTCGTCCCGTAGGCCAGGGGCGAACGCGAACCGCCCCAGCTCCGCGTGCCGAGCGGGAGAAAGCGCGCGTCGTTCACGGCGCGCCGCGCGTCGTCGAGCGAATTGACCATCGGGACCAAGATGCCGTACGGGCCGCTGTCGAGCGCGAGCTGGATCGAGGCGCTGTCGTTCCAAGGGACGCGCACGAGCGGGACCGTCGGCGTCGTGCGGATCGCCGTGACCATCGCCTGCGCGGCGGCGAGCGGCACGGGACCGTGCTCCATGTCGACGATCAGCCAGTCGTAGCCGGCGTTGGCCATGATCTCGGCGGCGAGCGCGTCGCCGAGCATGCACCACGCCCCGACCACGAGACGCCCGCCGAGCAGGTCCCGGCGCAGACGATTCTCGCGTACGATGACGACCTCTAGCCTGCAGGCGAGCGGGTCAGTGCGCCGACCAGCCGCAGTCGATCATATACGGTGCGCCGGTGATCGAGCGCGCCGCGTCGCTGCATAGGAAGGTGATGAGCTGGCCGACTTCCGAGGGGTCGATGAACGACTGGATCGGCATGCCCTCGAGGAACGCCTTTTGCATGGCCTCCGCCTCGGTGATCCCGCCGCCGTACGATTTCGCGAGCGCCGGGCCTTGGGCTTTCACGAGCTCCGTCAGCACGGCTCCGGGACAGACGGCGTTGACGTTGATCCCGAGCGACGCGCCTTCGAGCGCGGCGCTTCGGGTCAAGCCGATGACGCCGTGCTTGGCGGCGACATACGCCGATTTGAAGACCGAGGCGAAGAGCCCGTGCACGCTGGAGACGTTGACGATGCGCCCGCGCTTGCGCGCGACCAAGTGCGGCCAGACGTATTTGATCGCGTAAAAGACGCCGTCCAAGTTGATCGCGGTGACGAGGTCCCACTTGTCCTCGGGAAACTCGGCGAGCGGCGAGACGTACTGAATGCCCGCGTTGTTGACCAGATGATCGATCGCGCCGAAGTCGCTCGCGACGGTCTCGATCGCGTCCTTGACGACCGCCGACTTGCTGACGTCGACCGCGTAGCCGCGCGCCTTGACGCCGGTCTCTTTCGCGATCTGCGCCGCCGTCTCGTTCGCCTGGTCGGCCAGAATGTCGAAAATCGCGACGTCCGAACCGGCTTTCGCCAGCTCCAGGGCGGTCGCCGCACCGATTCCCCGGCTCCCGCCCGTGACGATGCTCACGCGCCCGGATAGATCGATGAACGTAGCTGCCATTGCTAAGCCACCAGCCTTTCTTTGAAGTAATCGACGGTCCGCCTAATGCCTTCGTGGAGAGAGGTCGAGGGCGTCCAGCCGAGCTCCTTCTTGGCTAACGCGGAATCGAACTGGGCGTCGCGGACGTCGCCAGGGCGGCGCGGGAGCCGCTCGACCGGCGCGTCGAACCCGGTGACCTCGACGAGGGCCCGGTGCAAGGCGTTCACGCTCGTTTTCTGTCCGGTGCCGATGACGTAGCACTTTCCGCCGCCCGCCCCGAGCGCCCGGAGGTTGGCCGCGGCGACGTCGCCGACGTAGACGTAGTCGCGGGTCTGCTCGCCGTCCCAGAAGATCTTGACGCCTTCCTTGGCCAGGAACTTGCCGATGAAGATCGAGATGACGCCCGCCTCGCCGTTGGGGTCCTGGCGCGGCCCGTAGACGTTGCCGTAACGCAGCGCCGTGAAATCGAGCCCGTGCTCTTTCTTGTAGAAGCGCAGGTAGTGCTCGGCGACCATCTTGGTGATGCCGTAAGGCGACTCGGGGAGCTGCGGCGTCGAATCGGAGATCGGGAGCCGCTTGGGCTCGCCGAAGGTCGCTCCGCTCGACGCGAAGATCACTTTCTTGACCCGGGCGCGCACCGCGTTCTCGAGAACGTTGATGAGCCCGAGCACGTTGACTTGCGCGTCGTAGCCCGGATCGCGCGAGCTGATCGCGACGCTGTGCTGCGCCGCGTGGTGGCTGACGAGGTCCGGCGCGAAGTCGCGAAAGACGCGCTCCAGCTGCTCGTCGCGGATGTCCATGTGGACGAAGTTCGCGCGCGCGGGGACGTTCTCGCGGCGCCCCCCGCCGTGCGCCCAAAGACTGTCGATGACGAGCAGGTCGTGGCCGGCGGCCAAGTACGCGTCGACGATGTGAGATCCGATGAAGCCGGCCCCGCCGGTGACGATGATCCGCATGAGTCTCCTTGCCTGTGCTCGACGCCGTCGCGATACGCACAGCATGAACCGAGCGCATCTCGTTCCGCTTGCGCTGGCCTTCATCTCCGGAGTCGCGAGCGATGTGCGGGGCTTCGCCCTTCCCGTCCTCGGTGCGGGCGTCGCACTCGCGCTGCTCGCGCGTGCCGTACCGGGCGTCGTTCGTGCGAACCTGCTGGCGGCCCTCGCGCTGGGCGTGCTGGCGGCGCGCCTTTCGGGGAACGCGCCGGCGATCGAAGAGAACCCGCACCGCGGGCCCTTCCACGCCGTCCTCCTGGAGATCCGGCCGGGGGCCGCCGGCACTTCTGAAAGCGTCGTCCGGCTCGACGACGGGACCCTCGCCGGCGCGACCCTTCCCACGGCCCCCGCCGTCGGCGCCTCGCTCGAGCTGCGCGGCACCTTGCGGCCCTACGACGACGCGCGCAATCCCGGCGAGCCGTCGCAGCGCGAGCTGGCGGCGGAACGGGGCCTCGCGGGACATTTCGTCCACGTGCGGCTGCTGCGGACGGGCGCCGTCGACGAGCGCGATCCGGCGCTGTGGATCCCGCGCGCTCGCGCCTGGGCCTCGGCGCGCCTGCGCGAGCGGCTGGCCGAGCCGTATGCCACGATCCTGGCGGGCGCGATGTGGGGCGAGCGCGGAGCTCTTCCGCCCGACCTGCACGCGGAGTTTCAGGACACCGGGACCATGCACGTGCTGGTCACGGCGGGCCTGCATCTCGGCGTGGTCGCGGCGCTGGCGGCCGGGCTGCTGGGAGCCTGCGGGGCGGGAAGGATCGGCTCGTCGCTCGGCGCGATCGCCGTCGTCTGGCTCTACGCCGCCTTCAGCGGCGCGCACCTCCCCTCGCTGCGCGCGGCCACGATGGCCTCGTTCGCGCTGCTGGCCCGGGCCTCGGGACGCGAAGCGTTCTCACCCAACGCGCTCGCCGCCGCGGCGGTCGTCGTCGCGGCGCTGCGTCCGCGTTCGGTCACCTCGCTCTCGTTCGCGCTCTCGTTCTCGTGCGTCGCGGCGATCGTGCTCTTCGCCAAGCCGATAGCGGGCGCGCTCGAGCGAATGGCGCTGCCGGGCGCCGTGCGCGAAGCGGTCGCGCTGACGCTGGCGACGCAGCTCGGCACCTGGCCGCTGACCGCCGCCGGTTTCTTGCTGATCGCGCCCTACGCGCCGCTGGCCAACGCGGCCGTCGTGCCGGCCGTCGGCGTGGCGATGCTCGTCGGCTTCGCGGAACTGGCCGCGACGCCGCTGCCGCCGCTGGCAGCCGGGCTCGCCAACATCGAGACCTCGCTGCTCGCCTGGATCGTCGGCGTGGTCCGCGCCGTCGGGGCGCTGCCGGGGGCGCACGTCGTCGCGACGCCGCCCCCGCCGTGGGCGATCGCCCTCTACGACGCCGCGCTGCTCGGCGCGGCCCGGCTGCTCGCGCACGGCCGCCCGCGACTCGCGCTCGCCCTGGGCGCGCTGGCGACGCTCCTCTGCCTCGAGCCGCCGCGCCTGCCCGCCCACGACCTCGTCGTGACCGCGATCGACGTCGGCCAAGCCGACGGCCTGCTGATCCGAACGCCGCGCGGCCACGCGCTGCTCGTCGACGCGGGCGGCCGGCTCGAGCGCGGCCCGCCGCAGGCCGACGGCTCGTCGAGCGCCGAGGACGTCGGCGAACGCGTCGTCGTCCCGTTCGTGGTCCGCGCCGGCTTCCATCGCGTCGACGCGATCCTCATCTCGCATCCGCATGGCGATCACGTAGGCGGCGCGGCGCCGGTATTGCGCACGCTCGGCGCGGACGCGTTCGCCGACAGCGGGCAGGCGTATCCCGGCCACGCCTATCACGACGCGCTCGAGGTGGCCGCGGCGCGGCACGTCCCGCTGCTCGAGCCGCGCGCCGGCGACGTGTGGCACACCGACGACGGGGTCACGCTGCGTTTCTACGGACCGGAGGAGCCGTATCTCAGCGGAACGCGCGACGACATCAACAACAACTCGCTCGTCTTCCGCTTGGAATACGGCCGCTTCCGCATGCTCTTCACCGGCGACGCCGGCGCCGAGGCGGAAGAGCGCCTCCTCCGTGAGGGCGTCGACCTGCGCGCCGACGTGCTGAAAGTCGGCCACCACGGCTCGGCCTACGGCACGACGCCGCAGTTCGTTCGAGCCGTCGCACCTGCCGCGGCCGTCATCTCGGTCGGCCGCGACAACCTCTTCGGCCACCCCGCGCCCTCGACGCTGGCCACGCTCGAGGCCGCCGGCGCGCGCGTCTACCGCACCGACCGCGACGGCGCAATCACCATCGAAAGCGACGGCACGAACTTCAGCATCGAACCTTACGTGGGAACGGGCGAACGCGACTCGTTCACCGGGACGAGCGCCGCCGGCGTCTCTACTGAGGCTCGCGATTCACGACGCTTCCACCCGAAGAAGAACGCGCAGGCGTAGAGCAGGGCGACCAGCGGCAGCAGGGACTGGTATCCCACGACCAACGACGAGTACTCGAGGACCTAAGAAACGTGTGTCGGAGCGATCCGCTCGATGCGGTCCGTGCAGATCGCGCTCACGCCCCAGTCCAGGAGCTCGCGGGCTCGCGCCGGATCGTTGACGGTGTACGCTAGGATAAAGAGCCCGGCCGCTCGGATATGGCGCACGAGGTCAGCGTCCAGCGCGCGATGGTTGACGTGCAGCGAGAGGCAGCCGAGTTGCGCGGCTCGCTCGCTCCAGTCGGGCGGGACCTCGCCGACGAGCAAGCCGCGCGGCAGTTCGGGCGCGATCTCGCGCGCGGCCCCCAACGCCTCGCACGAGAACGACGAAAGCAGCGGCGCGCGTTCGCCGGCCCACAGCGTTCGCGCCTGCGCAGCGACGATTTGGCCGGTCTCGCGCTCGCGCCCGGGCGACGGCTTGATCTCGACGTTGGCGGCGAAGCCGAGCAGGGCGCAGCGGTCGGCGGCGGCCCCGAGCGTCGGCATGCGTTCGCCGGCGAACTCCGGGCCGAACCAGCCGCCGGCGTCGAGCCCGGCGAGCTCGACATACCTCAGCGAGGCGGCCGCGCCGCGACCGTTGCTCGTGCGCTCGACCGTGTCGTCGTGCAGCAGGAATGGAACGTCGTCGGCCGAGAGCTTGACGTCGAACTCGGCGGCGGCCTGACCGTGACGGGCGGCGACGTCGAATCCGGCCAGCGTGTTCTCCGGCGCGAGCGCCCCGCCGCCGCGATGCGCGAAGACGTTCGGATAGGGCCAAACGAGATCGGCCGGCGCGCTCACGGTTCGATCCGTTGCTTCGTCTGCGGATCGAAGAAGTGCAGCGCCGCCGCGGGGAACGCGAGCGGCAGGAGCTCGCCGCTCTCCGGACGCCGTTCGTGCGGCAGCCTCACCGTCAGATGGTGTTCGCCGAAGCGTCCGTGCGCGAGGTTGTCGGCGCCCAACAGTTCGCAGGTGACGACCGGAAGGGCGAGCTGCGGGCCGCCGCTCGCTCCGCCGGCGAGCGCGATGTGTTCGGGACGGATCCCGAGGATCACCTCGGCCGGGAGGCGGGAACGCCCGCCGAGCGCGAGCGGGACCGGCGGCGCACCCTCGCTTTCGAACGTGCTTCCACCGGGGCCGATCCGTCCCGGGATCAGATTCATCGCCGGCGAGCCGATGAAATCGGCGACGAACGTCGTCGCCGGACGCTCGTAGATCTCGACCGGCGTTCCGATCTGTTCGACGTTCCCGGCGCACAGCACCATGACGCGCTGAGCCAGCGTCATCGCCTCGACCTGGTCGTGCGTGACGTACAGCGTCGTGGTCGAGAGGCGCGCGTGGAGCTGCTTCATCTCCAAGCGCATCTGCACGCGCAGCTTCGCATCGAGGTTCGAGAGCGGTTCGTCGAAGAGGAAGACCGCCGGCTCGCGCACGATGGCGCGTCCCATCGCGACGCGCTGGCGCTGGCCGCCGGAGAGCTGGCGCGGGCGGCGCGCCAGCAGCGGCTCGAGCTCGAGGATGCGCGCCGCCTCGTTCACGCGCTCGCCGATCGCGGCGCGGTCGAGCCCGCGGATCTTGAGCCCGTACGCCATGTTGTCGAAGACGCTCATGTGCGGGTAGAGCGCGTAGTTCTGGAAGACCATCGCGATGTCGCGGTCCTTCGGCTCGAGCGAGTTGACGACCGTCTCACCGATCCGGATCTCGCCGCTCGTCACGCTCTCGAGGCCGGCGACCATGCGCAGCAGCGTCGACTTCCCGCAGCCCGACGGGCCGACGATGACGACGAACTCGCCGTCGGCGACGGCCATGTCGATCCCCTGCAGGACGGCGTGCTTCCCGTCGTAGCTCTTCGCGACCCGTTCGAAGGTCAGCGTCGCCATGCGTCACTTCTCGACATCGACCAAGCCCTTCACGAACCAGCGCTGCATCAAGATCAAGACCAAGAGCGGGGGGATCAGCGCGAGCAGCGTCGCGCTCATCACGAGCTGCCAAGCCGTCGCGGCGTCGCCGCTCGCGATCATGCTCTTGATCCCCACGACGGCCGTCGTCATGGCCGGCTTGCTCGTGATCAGCAGCGGCCAGAGGTACTGATTCCAGCCGTAGATGAACGTGATCACGAAGAGCGCGGCGATGTTGGTCTTCGAAAGCGGCAGGGCGATATCGAAGAAGAAGCGCATCGGCCCGGCGCCGTCGATCCGGGCCGCTTCGATCAGCTCGTCCGGCAAAGTCATGAAGAACTGCCGGAAGAGGAAGGTCGCGGTCGCCGAGGCGATCAGCGGGACGGTCAGGCCGGCGTAACTGTCCATCATGTGCAGCTTCGAGACGACTTCGACCGTGGGAAAGATGCGCACCTCGACGGGGAGCATCAGGGTCACGAAGATCAGCCAGAAACACGCGCCGCGCAGCGGGAAACGGAAGTACACGATCGCGTAGGCCGAGAGGATCGAGATCGCGATCTTGCCGAGCGCGATCCCGAGCGCCATCACGAGGCTGTTGGTCAGCATCAGCCCGAAGGGGACGGCGGCGTTGCCGGCGCCGTGCTGCCAGACGTCGGCGACGTTCGCGAACAGGTGCGTGCTGGGCAACAGCGGCAGCGGGGAGCGGCTCGCCTCGTCGGCGCTCAGCGTCGCCGTCACGAAGACGAGATAGAGCGGGAACACGACGAAGGCCACGCCCAGGATCAGGAACGCGTGACAGAGCGCGTCGAAGCCGCGGCGATGCTCGATCACTCGTACTGCACCCGGCGCTCGATGAAGCGGAACTGGAAGACCGTCAGCGCGATCACGATCGCCATCAGGACGACCGATTGTGCCGCGGAGCTTCCCAAATCGAGACCCTTGAAGCCTTCGGAGTAGATCTTGTAGATCAGCGTCTCGGTCGCTTGCCCCGGACCGCCGGCGGTGATGGCGTCGATGATCGGGAACGTGTCGAAGAAGGCGAAGACGACGTTGACGACCAGCAAGAAGAACGTGGTCGGCGAGAGCAGCGGCAAGACGATTCCGAAGAAGCGCGTCAGGGGCCCGGCGCCGTCGATGGCCGCCGCTTCGATCAGCGAGCGTGGAATCGCCTGCAGCCCGGCATAGAAGAAGAGGAAATTGTAGCTGATCTGGCTCCAGACCGAGGCCAGGACGACCAGGAACATCGCCTGCCCCGGATAGAGCGCGTGGTTCCACACGACGCCGAACTTCGCGAGCGCATAGGTCACGAGGCCGATGCTCGGATTGAAAAGGAACCCCCACACGACGGCGGCGATCCCCGGCGGAACGGCGTACGGCCACACCAAGAGCGCTTGGTACGCGCGCGCGCCGCGCGTGACGCGGTCGGCCATCGCAGCCAGCGGGAGCGCGATCAGCAGCCCGATGACGGTGACCAAGCCGCTGAAGACGAGCGTCGTCTCGAAACACGTGAGGTAGAGCGGGTCGGCCAACAGCGTCGTGAAGTTGCGCAAGCCCACGAACGTGCTCGTCAACCCGAAGGGGTCCTGTGCCGAGCTCGACTGCCAGAGCGCGACGCCGGCCGGCCACAGGAAGAAGACGACGGTGATCAGCAACTGCGGCGCGACCAGCGCATACGGCAGCCAGCTATGGCCGAAGCGCGGCCGCTCGCGAGTGGCGGAGGTCAGCGTCGTCTTCTCGTGCTCCTACTGGCCGGCGGTCGTCGTCTGAGCGAAGCGCACCAAGAGCTCGTCGCCGCGGCTGACCGCTGACGCGAGCGCTTCTTGCGGCGACTTCTTCCCGCTCCACACGTTCTCGAGCTCCTCGTCGATCACCGTGCGGATCTGCGGCAGATACCCCAAGCGCAGGCCGCGGGTCCACGGCAGCGGCGGCTTTTGGTTCATCTGCTCGATCGCCACCGCGGCTTCCGGATGCTTGTCATAGAAGCCCTGCTGTTTCGAGAGTTGGTAGGCTGCGATCGTCACCGGCAGATAGCCCGTATCCTGATGCCACTGGGCCGCGATCGCCGGTGAAGAGAGGAAGGCTAGGAACTTCGCGACGCCCTTGTAGACCTCGGGCGACTGCCCGCCCATGACCCACAGGCTCGCCCCACCGATGACCGCGTTCTGCGGCGCGCCCTTCACGCTCGAATCGACCGGCATAAACGAGACGCCGAAGGGGAACTTCGCGAACTTGGCGATGTTGGCGAGCGCACCGGACGAGGTCGTGATGATCCCGCAGTCGCCGCTGAAGAACTTGGCGGTCACCTCGTCCTTGCGTCCGACGTAGGTGAACGTCCCTTGCTTCTCCATGTCGGCGAGGAAGGCGATGTGCTTGACGTCGAGCGGGTTCGTGATTTCGAGCTTCGCGTCGGTTCCTTCGAACCCGTTGTTCTCGCTGGCGAACGGGATGCCGTGCCAAGCGTTGAAGTTCTCGAGCTGCACCCAGCTCTGCCAGCCGGTGCTGTAGCCGCAACTCAAGCCGCTCGCTCTCAGCTTGGCTGCATCCGAGGCGACGTCGGCCCAGGTGCGCGGCGGCTTGCTGGGGTCGAGCCCCGCCTTCTTGAAGGCGTCCTTGTTGTAATACATGACCGGCGTCGAGCTGTTGAACGGCAGCGACATCAGATGGCCGGCTTTGCCTTCGCTGTAGTAGCTGGCGATGGCAGGGACGAACGCCTTGGGGTCGAGGGGCACGCCGGCGTCGGCGAAGACTTGATAGACCGGCTTGATCGCTGCGCCGGCATGCATCATCGTGGCGGTTCCGACCTCGTAGACCTGCAAAATCGCGGGAGCGTCGCCGGCGCGGTAGGCTGCGATCCCCGCAGCCAGGCTCTGCTCGTAGTTGCCCTTGTAGATCGGGACGACTTTGTAGTCGCTTTGGGACGCGTTGAACTTGGCGGCGATCTCGTCGACGCGGACGCCGAGTTCCGATTCCATCGAGTGCCAGAAGGGTATTTCGGTGGCAGCGCTCGCGGCGCTCCACAGGCTCGCCGTCACCCCGGCGACGAGCACCCCGAAAAGAAGCGTACGTCGTAGCATTGCGGTCTCCCCAGATTCTTGAAATGCGTGCGAGCGTTAAGATTGGATTATGCCGTGGGTCGCGCCCGCCGCGAGAACCGGCGCTGCGCGATTTCACGCGCGACGCCTCACATCGCATTATGGACAGCTAGCAACCGCCTGGCAAGCCTCAGCCCAGCGTAGGCCCGAGCGGCGCGGCCGCGCCTAGCGCATGCCAGGCCGTTCAGGCGCCGCGCAGCGAGACTTCCTCGGCGGCGAACTCCGGCTCGGCGAGCGGCGCGCCGGCGGCGAGGCCGAGATCCTGCGCGATCAGGCGCGCGGTCATCTTGGCGGACATCATCACGGACGGCGTGCCGCCGCCCGGCTGCGCGTTCGCACCGACCAGATACAAGCGTTCGACGTCCGTGCTGCGGTTGTGAGGGCGAAAGTACGCGCTCTGCGAGAAGAGCGGCTCCAGGCCGAAAGCGTTGCCGAAGCGGCTGTTGAGCGTCCGTTCGAAATAGTCCGGAGTGATGCAGCTCTGGTAGACCAGGCGCTCGCGCAAGCGCGGAACGTAACCGCGCTCGTCGAGGAAGCGCAGAACGCGCTCGACGAGCGGTTCCGCCGCTCGACTCCAGTCGATGCCGCTGCCGTTGTGCGGGACGGGGACGAGCGTGTAGGCGGCGTGATGGCCGGGCGGCGCCAGGCTGGGATCGGTCAGCGTCGGGACGTGCAGGTACTGCGCGAAATCCTCGCCGAGCACTTTGCGATCGAAGATGTCGCGCAGCAAACCCACGTAGCGCGGACCGAGGATGATGTTGTGATGGCGCAGATGCTCGCGGTCGGCCGCTTCCGCTCTGAACCCGAAGTAGATCACCAGCGCCGACATCGACGGCCTCGCCAGCGCGAGCCGGAAGTCGGGATGGAGCCGCCTGAATCTCGGTTCGACGAGCTGATACGACGCGACGTAGTCGCCGTTGGAGACCACGACGTCCGCTTGCAGCGATCGACCACTTTTGAGGGTCACGCCGGTCGCCCGCGCTTTGCCCCTCACCGCCGAGACGTCGATGCGCCCGACCTCACTCGCATAGCAGATCGTTCCTCCGAGCTCCTCGAACTTGCGGACGAATCCGCGCACCAGCGCTCCCGTCCCGCCCATCGCGAAGTGGACGCCCCACGTCTTTTCGACGAAGTGGATCATCGCGTAAATCGCCGGCACGCGCAGCGGATTGCCGCCGACGAGCAGCGACTCGAAGCTGAACGTCGCGCGCAGCTTCTCATCGCGCATGTAACTCGAAACGAAGCGGTACAAGGGCTGCACCGCGCCGAGGCGCGCAAGCTCGGGCATGATGCGCAGCATCGTACCGAGATCCCCGAAATAGGTGTAGCCGAGCCCGAGGAATCCGCGCTCGAAGATAGCTTTCGCGGCCGCGTGGAAGCGGTCGTACCCGGCTAGGTCGGCCGGGGCGATGCGCTCGATCTGCTGCCGCGTGCGCAGCGGATTGCCGTCGTAGTCGAAGTGGGTGCCGTCGTCGAAGCAGATCCGATAGAACGGCAGCACCGGAACGAGCCGAACGTAGCGCGAGGTCGCCGGACCGCCGCTTTCGCCGCTGCGCACCGGCGGCGCCGCGCGCACGTGCTCGGGAAAATCGGGCTCGTCGAGACGCGGCCGGCCGCGTTCCAGCGCGAACAGCTCTTCGATGAAGTGCGGGACGGTCAAGACCGTCGGCCCCATGTCGAACGTGAATCCCTCCGCGCGCCGCACGCCGGCCCGGCCGCCGGGGCCGTCGAGCTTCTCCACGATCGTCGTGTCGACGCCCAAGCTCTGCAAGCGAATGCCCAGCGCCAGGCCGCCGATGCCGGAGCCGATGATGATCGCCGAGGCCCGTCCGCTCCCCTCCACCGTCTCACTCGCCTTCACTGCCTTCCCTTAGAGCGGAGCGAGCCCAGCCAGGTTCCTTCACAGCGGCCGAGCGGCCCGGCTCGACCTTCGTTCGCGTAGGGACCGCTCGCAAAGCGACTGAACGCCACGCCGATGCAAACCCTCATCGTCACCGGTGCCGCTCGCGGCATCGGCGCCGCGGTCGCGCGGCTCGCGGCCGCTCGCGGATATGCCGTGGCCGTCAACTACCGCGCCGACGAGCCGGCTGCCGGCCGCCTCGCGCGCGAGATCGAGCGGGCCGGCGGACGAGCGGTCGCCGTCCGAGCCGACGTCGCCGACGAGCGTGCCGTCGCCGAGCTCTTCGCGACCGCGGAGCGCGAGCTCGGCAAGCTCGACGCCCTCGTCAACAACGCCGGCATCACCGGCAGCTTGGGCCGGCTCGAGGCGTTGAGCGGCGACGAGCTGGCGCGCGTCCTCGCCGTGAACGTCGCCGGAACGCTGCTCTGCGCGCGCGAGGCGGTGCGCCGCATGTCGACGCGTAACGGCGGCGCGGGCGGCGCGATCGTCAACGTTTCGTCGCTGGCGGCCAAGCTCGGCGGCGGCGGCGAGTGGGTCCACTACGCCGCCTCGAAGGGCGCGATCGACACCTTCACCGTGGGGCTCGCGCGCGAAGTCGCGGGCGACGGCATCCGCGTCAACGCGGTGGCGCCGGGCCTGATCGCGACGGGACTTCACGCCGCGGCCGGAGCGCCGGACCGCGTCGAGCGGCTGGCTCCGGGCGTGCCGATGCAGCGCGCCGGTTCGCCGGAAGAGGTCGCCGAAGCCGTTCTCTGGCTTCTCTCGCCGGCCGCATCGTACGTGACCGGTGCGATCCTTCCGGTCGGCGGCGGCCGCTGAGGCCTCGCCTTCCACGAGACGCCGCGCGCGTTCGGCCGAGCCGGCGCAGGCGCGGCCCCGGCGCATGCAGCAACACAGCCGCATGACGGAGACGAAAGAGGAAGAGCGCTGCAAGCGGGAGGTCGCGTTCCACGCCGTCGACACCCTCGTGCGGGACGGGACGTGCGTCGGGCTCGGCACGGGTTCGACCGCCTATTGGGCGATCGTGCGGGCCGGCGAGCTCGTCGCCAAGGGCTGGAATCTGCGCGCCGTCGCGACTTCGCTCGAAACCGAACGCCTCTGCCGCGAGCGCGGGATCGCGCTCGTCGACCTTCTCGCCGAGCCGGTCGACGTCGCGATCGACGGCGCCGACGAAGCCGCGCCCGATTTCTCGCTGATCAAGGGCGGAGGCGGCGCGCTCTTCCGCGAGCGGGCGGTCGCGCTGGTCGCGAAGACCTATGCGGTCATCGTCACCGAGCGCAAACTCGTGCCGAAGCTGGGCGCTTTTCCGCTGCCCGTCGAAGTCGTTCCGTTTGCGCTCCGCTACGTCGCGCGCGAGCTCGAAGGCATCTGCCCTGTGGTCGCGCAGCGCACTCGCAACGGGACTCCTTTCGTGACCGACAACGGCAACGCTATCCTCGATTGCGCTTTCAAGACGATCGAGGATCCCGGCGCGCTCGACGCATACTTGCGCGACATCCACGGCGTGGTCACGACGGGCCTCTTCATCGGACTCACGAGCCAAATGTTCGTCGGCACCAGCCGCGGCGTGGAGTCGCCGGCTCGAAGATAGAGGCGCCTTCTGCCGAAGGCTCGAGCTTAAGCAACCCTCAAGACGAATTTAAGCTACGCTTAACGCTCCTTGACTAGGCTGAGAGCATCGGTCGCTCGCCTTTTTGTCAGACGGGAGCTCAGCCTTGAAGAGGTCGCCGTTCCGCATATCTCGCAGCGTCGCTTCGCTGTGTCTATCGGCTTTCGCGCTCACATCGTGCGGCGGAAGCAGTTCTTCGCCGCAAGCCTCGATCAGCGAACAGCAGCTCATCCAACAGAAGATCAAACACGTCTTCGTCATCGTCCAAGAGAACCACTCGTTCGACAACTACTTCGGAACGTATCCGGGTACGCCGGGACAGACGGTCGAGAACCTCGGCACGTCGCTCGCTGCTTCGGACGACCAGCAATTCGATCCGGCGACCGGCACGACGCAGGGTCCCTTCACGATCACCGATCCGCACATCTTGGGCGGCGATCAATCCGCAATCGGGACGACCGTGAAAATCGACGGCGGCAAGATGGACAACTGGCTGCGCGAGCAGGAGTACGGGGCGTCGCTGACCCCGACGACCGTCTCGGCTGCCACCCACGCCAACGCCCTCGACATGATGGCGGTCTACGACTGCAACACGATCCCCTACCTGTGGTACTACGCCAAGAACTTCACGCTCTTCGACCACTACTTTGAAGCTGATACCGGCCCGTCGACGCCGGCAAACGTTCAGATCTTCGCGGCCCAAGTCGGGCAATCGGAAGCGGCGAGCGGGAAGGGCACCAGCTCCGGCTCGGGCGCCGGCGACGGCGTGCCGATCGTCAACGACGACAATCCGCCGACCAGCCTCGTGCCCGGCATCGCCTCGTATACCGGAGACAACAACACCTGGCAGAGCTACGCCACGACGCCGGTGCTGCTGAATCCCTCGGCCGACGCCGCGGCGACCTATACGGGCTACATTCCCGACGATCTCAGCTTGGAAGCGAAATCCACGCGCCCGACGGTGGGCTGGGGCTGGTACGAAGAAGGCCTCACCACGGGGACCGGCAACGTCCCGCACCACGTGGCGCCGCTGTATTTCGACTACGTCCAGCACAACGCGTCCTTCTATCAGAACTTGCACGACAACACGCCGTCGAACGGACTGCTGCCGGCGATCACCAACGGGACGCTGCCGTCAAGCGGCGTGTTCTGGGTGAAGGGCGCGACCGTCAACTCGTGGGGCTTCTCACCGGCGAACGGCGACTCGCACTTCCTCGGCGACGACGACCATCCGGGTTCGGGCAATTCGGACCATCAGATCGCCGAAGCCTATGTCGCGACGCTCATCAACGCGATCGCGAAGAGCCAGTATTGGCAAGATTCGGTGATCATCCTCACCTGGGACGACATGGGCGGCTTTTTCGATCACGTCCCGCCGGCGACGTACGAGTCCTGCCCGGCCAACGGCGGCGAGCCGTGCGGAGACGGCCCGCGGCTGCCGATGCTGGTCATTTCGCCGTACTCGAAAACGGGACAAGTCGTGCACGACTACAACGACGCCGCTTCGATCTCGAAATTCATCGAAGTGGTCTTCAACCTGCCGACGCTCGGCTCGCTGCCCGACGAGGCTCCGTACGAACCCGAGGGCCCGCGCGACGTCAACAGCCAGATCGGCGACCTCACGGGTGCCCTCGACATCGGCAAGCTGGACGGCTTCACGCCGCTCAATCCAGCCTCGCTGGCGACGATTCCAGGCCCATCCGTGCCGCCGGCGATGACCTGCGCGACGCTCGGCCTGACGCCGAGTCCGGCGCTGCCCGGACCCCCGAGCGGATACATACCGGAAGAGAAGATCACGCAGCTTCCGGCCACGATCAACGACGGGGACTGAGCCAAGCGTCTCTCGATTCCCGCCAAGACGTGACGGATCGCGACCTCCGGGGCGCGGTCCGTCACCTTTTTCCGCAGCGGCGGGTAGAACCAGCGCGTGAAGCTCCTGCGCCTCGTCTCAGCCGCGCGGCAAGCGCTGCCGCGCCTCCTCCCTCTGATGCGGAACGCCCGCGTCCCGTTGTGGCTCAAGCTCGGCGCCGCGGGCGCCGCGCTCGTCGTCGTCTCGCCGCTCGACCTCTTCGGCGACATCCCGATCCTGGGAGTCCTCGACGATGCGGTCCTGCTCGTGCTCGTGGCCAACCTCTTCATCCTCCTGGCGGAGCGGATGCTGCGCCGGGCCGTCTACGAGGAGCGTGAGGTGCGGGTCGTGGGCCCGGCAGCACTCCTGCCGGCAGCCGACGAGACCGGGCGGGGCTAGCATGCCCGACGACGACCGGCGCTTGGTGTACTCGACCGACGGTTCGCTGCCGCTGCCGGACCGGCGCAAACCCAAGCCCAAAAGGGCGAAAGGCACTGCTCTTCCGTCAGACGGCATCGTGCGGGTCGGCTGCGAGCGGCGCGGCGGCGGCTGGGTGACGCTCGTTCACGGTTTGGCCGAGAGCGAGCTCGTTTCCGTCGCTAAGGAACTCAAGCGCCGCTGCGGGACCGGGGGGACCGCGAAAAGCGGGATCGTCGAGCTGCAGGGCGACCGCCGCGACGCGGTCGTCGAGTATCTTTCCGAGCGCGGACGAGCCAGCAAGCGCATGGGAGGACCTTAAGCAAGGGCAAGGCCTCCTTTTGTAATGCTTTCTTTACACTTTGTCGATGTGAGCCGGTTTATGCGATGCGCGTCACCTTCTCGGCCGATGATGTGAAGGAATATGCTCAACCGGCTCGACCCGGAGGCGGTGCTGTCGCCTCTGGACCACGGTGCCCTGCCGGCGCTCGAAGCGCCTCGCAGCGGCACGTCGCTGACGTTGCCGAGCGGCGAAATCGCCGGCGAGCTGCGCCCGATCGCGCTGGATCCAGGGCATAGCGCAACCTACGAGCTGGTGGTGGCGAACGGGACGCTGATGCCGCTGGCGACGTTCGCCTACGCCGCGCCGCGGCCCAACGGCGGACGCCTTTTTTGGAGCACCGCGATGGTCCCGCCGCAGTCCACGATCTCGATTCCGATCGAGATCCCGATCCGCACGCAGTCTTGGCCGGAACGGGTCGTGGCCGAACTGCACACGGGCTCCGCCCACTTGACGATCGATGCCGGTCCGCCGCCGGACCGCGCGCGGCGTCCGCTTCTCCTCCAGATCGCTGCACTGTGCCTAGCGACCCTGCTCGCCGTCTTCGCGACCGTCGGCTACCTGTATGCACGGCCGCAGGTCGTAGCGCTCGCCGCACCCGACGCCGTCGAAGGCGGCACGGCGTTCTCGATCGCCTACGGGCTGACCGGCGCGTCGAACGCGCGGTATTCGATCGATTCGGCGGACGGCAAGAAAGTCGCGCAGGGGACCCTTGCCGCGAAGGACGGCTCGTTCTCGATAGCCCTACCCGCCGGAACCGCCGCCAAGGGGTACGACGTACGCGTCATCGCCAGCAACATGCTCGGCGCCGACTCGCGTGCGACGCACGTCGTCGCCTTGCCCGCCGCCGCCGAACTGAAAATCGCGGCCTCGCTGCAGCACAGCGAAGTCAAGGGCGGCGATCAGGTCGTCGTCAACTATCGTACGGCGGCGACCGACGGCTCGATCGAGATCGTCGACCAGCTCGGAACCGTCCGCGCCGAGACGCTGCTCAACCCGGGAGGCAGCTCGATCCTCATCGCGCCGTCCGTCGACAAGGAGCAAGACTATCGCGTCCTCGTGCGCGCCTCCCGCGGCAACAGCACGCGCGAAAAACAGCTCTCGCTGCGCATCGAGCCGGGAGCGCCCGCACCGGCTATCGCGCTCGGCGGCGCCATGGTACCCGCAATCGACGGCATCCCGCCGCCGGCGGTCCCCGCTGCTGCTCCCACGGTTCTGCCGACGTCCGCCGCGCCTTCCGGCGCGGTCGCGGGAACGACGGACGATTCCAACGCGCAGGTCATCACGGTTTCGCCGCAATTCGACCTGTCGGCCGGCGATCCGATCGCGCTGACTTCCAAGGACGTAAAGTCGGGGGCGACGTTCGCGGTCAAGATTTTGCACGACGAGCACGAGATGCACGTCGCGCTGATGGACACGACCGGCGACGAAGTCACCGGCGTCGACGTCGCACCCGGAGCGCGCACGGCGAACCTGACCGCGCCGCACGTTCACCGGCCGGACAAGTACCTCGTCGTCGCGACCTTCGCCGACGGCCACGGCCAGGAGACCGTAGTCCGCCCGATCACCGTCGGGACGCGCTGAGTTGGCCGCGAGTCTGCCCCGGCTTTCGCCCGGCATCCTGCACCGTTTGCGCATCGAGTCCTGGCTGGAGCGCAACGCCGCGCGTCCGCTGCGTTTCCTGTGCGGCCCGGCCGGCCTGGGAAAGACGGCGGCGCTCACGCTCTACTTGTCCTCGCGCCCGCGCGCCTTCTACGTGACGCTCAAGGACGACGAGGCACCCGAGCAACTGCGCGAGCAGCTCGCGCGCTCGGCCGGGGTCAAGCCTTCGTTCGAATCGCTCCGCGCGCTGGTCGCAGCCCTGGCGGCAGAGGCGCCTTGCGAGATCGCGATCGACGGGCTCGACGCCGCCACTCCCGAGACGCTCGAGGAACTGGCCGAACTCGCCGCAGCAGCACCCGACGGCGCGTCACTGCTCTTCGCCGCGCGCTCGCGCACGGTCATCGACCTGCACCGCTTCCTCGCCAACGGGCTGGCCGCGATGCTCGACGCGAGCCAGCTCGCCTTCGACGCCGACGAACTGGCGTGCCTCGCCGAGTACCATCGCGTCCCGTTCCGCCCCGGCGACGTGGCGCGGCTGCTGGAAGAGACCGACGGCTGGCCGATCGTCGCCGCCTGGGTGATCCGCGACGCAGCCGAGACCGGGACGCCCCTCGAGGGCGCCTACGACCGCTGGCGCCGCAGCACGGGCCGCCTCTTCAACGAATTCATGGCCGACGAACTGCGCGGCATCGACGACGCGTCGCGCAACCTGCTGCACTCCGTCTTGAGCGGGGCCAGCGATGACGGCGACGCGCTCGCCGCGCTCGAGGCACAGGGATTGTTCGTCCATTTCAACGGAGACGGTTACCGCGTCTATCGCGTCGCGCGCCAGTTCGCAGCCCGCATCAGACCGGCCGCCGCGGCCGCAGAGCCGGGCCGGCTGCTCGTCATCCGCATGTTCGGACGCTTCGAAGCCGAGATCGCCGGACGCCGCATCGAGTGGATCCGCCGCCGCGAGGCGCAGCTCTTCAAATACTTGCTGCTCAAGCCCAAAGGCAGCGCGACGCGCGCCGAGCTGCGCAATGTATTCTGGCCGCAAAGCGACTACCATCTGGCCACGCAGAGCCTGCGCACGGCTTCGAGCAACATCCGCAAGGCGCTCGCCGCGATCGTCGGCTACGCCAACGTCGATCGCTACTTCTCCTCGCGCGGCGACATCACCGTGAACCTCGAACGCGCCGTCGTCGACGTGCGGCGCTTCGCCGCGCACGTCGCCGACGGGGACGCCGAATTCGAGCGCGGGAACGGCAACGAAGCTTTCGCCCACTATCGCGCCGCGGAGTCTCTCTACGGCGGCGACTTGCTCTCGGGGGAATATCCGGAAACGTGGTACGAACCGCGCGCCGAGATGTACAAGGTCATGTACGGCCGGATCCTCGACCGGCTCGCCAAGTCCCACGAGGAAGCCGGACGTTTCCGCCACGCCCGCGAATACGCCGCCCGCGCCGGCAAACTACGAACCTCGAACGACTTCGCCATCCGCGCCGGAGCGTAAGCCGGGGACGAACGAGCTGCGCCGCGGCGAGCGCGGCGCGGACGGTGCGAGCACCCACAAGCGGTAATCCTTGTCGCCGAACGCCGCGTGCCAGCGCGCGTCGCGCTCGAGCGCCTGATCGAGCCGCGCGCCGCGGCCGACCACGACGGTGTCGACGCCGCGAGCCGCGAGGCGTTCGCGCCATTCCGGCCGCAGGAACGCGATCGCCGCGAAGTCGTCCCACACCGCTTGCGGATACGGGTCGGCGCGGCCGTCGAGAAACACGCGATCGTGCGGCAGGCCGACGACGCGCCCGCACCAGGCGAAATCCGCACAGAAAACGCGGTGTTCGCCGGGGGCGCGGGCCAGCGCCTGAATCGCCGGGCCTGCGAGTTCGCCGCCTCCGTCGTGCGGAGCCTCGCGCACGAGCACGCTCGCGACGACGAGCGCAAGCCCAAGCGCGACGGCCGGCAGCGCGAAGGCGGCGATGCGGTCGCTGCGCGAGGGCGGCGCGGGCGAGGGCGGCGCGAACCACGGAAACGCGCGTGAGAGCGAAGCGGCCACGATCGGCAGGGCCACGAGCCCAAAGACGGCGATGTTGCGCGCGGCTCCGAGCAGCAGCCAAGTCGCCGCACCGAGGACCAGCGTGTCGCGGAAGCGGCGTTCGCCGCGCAACCCGGTGAGCGCGCCGAGCAAGAGCAAGGGCAGCGCGCCGCAGGCGAACGAGAAGTCGTCGACGTCGCTGACCTTCCACTCGCCAATCAACGCTTTGAAGGGGCTGGCGAACAGACCGATCGCGTAGATCGCGAGCTGCCAGCCGAAGGGGTTGAGGCAGATCGCACCGAGCGAACCGAGCGCCACCAGCGCGGAGCGCCGCACGCGCGGCGTCCAGCCCCGTTCGTCCAGGGCGCTTCCCAGCGCCGCCAGCGCCGCCAGGACCGGAGCGAGCATGGCGCTCGCATGGAGATTCGACCAGAGCGCGGCGACCGCTATCGCGCCGTAGCACCACGGACCGTCGACTTCGAGAAGCGCCAAGAACGCGACCATCGGCAGCCAGGCCAGGACTTGGACGCGCACTCCGAACGAGTTGAACAGCGCGATGCCGGCCAGCGTCGCGCACAGGACGAGCGCCCGCGGCGAGGCCCCGCGGCGCTCGCCCTGGGCCGCCGCGAGCCCGAGCGCTGCGACCGCCGCCAGGGCGACCGCGCCGGCGAAGAGGGCCCAGGGCAAGCCGCCCCGCGCGAGCGAGGCGACGAGCGAGAAGGCCCATTCCTGCGGAAGCCAGGGCGAGCCGGCGGCGGTGAACGTCTCGGAACCGAGCGCGCGCGGGATCGCTCCGCCGGCCAAGATCCGCGCGCCGAGCCAGCGTTGCCAGGAGAGATCGCCATCGACTTGCGGATAGACGATCGCCGTCGCCAGAAAGCGCGCCGCGAAGATCGCGACGACCAGCCAGGCGAATCTCATCGCTTCGTCCCGCCGGCCCGCACGAAGACGAGCGCGCGTTCGTCGGAGGCGATCCGGCGCCAGTGCGGATCGAGGCCCAGCAGCGTCGCGAGGGCCTCGTTGCGCGTCACCAAGAACGTGTCGATCCGCGCGCGGGAGACCTCGGCGCGCCAGCCGGCGTTCACCCGGCCGATCGCGCGCTGCATCTTGCGGAGCGCGGGCGGATCCTCCGCTACGCGTCCATCCATGAACGGGCGCAGGCCCGGCGCAGCGGCGGCGGTCGCCACGGAACACCACTCCAGCGGCTCGCAGAAGAGGCGATGCGAGGTGCCGTCGGCGGCGAGCTGCGCGACGAGCTCGTACGGCTGCCCCGCGTTCGCACGGTCGGTTTCCAGCGAAACGCCGACGGCTGCGCAAGCCGCCGCCGACACGAGTGCGACGCAGAACGCCCGCGGAAGCCGCGCCGCGCAGGCCAGCGCCGGTCCCGCGACGGCGCCGAGGAGAGGCAGAAACGCGCCGTTGGCCAGCGCGAGCAGCAACGCGAACCCCAGCGGCGGAAGCTCGGCGCGGCGCAAGCGAGCTCCGAACGCGAGCGCTCCCAGGACGACCAGCGTAAAGCCCACGCGATAGGCGGCCGGCGCGACGTCGACCGGGTGCACCGGCACGAGGGCAACGAGATCCCGGTCCAAGCGGAGCGCCTCGTAGGCGAGCTTGGGAAACGCTGCGCCCGCGGGCGTGGCGAGGGTCGCGAGCGCGCAGCCCGCGGCGCCGAGCCACGCCTCGCGAAGACGCGCGCCGCGCGCGCCTTCCAGCGTAGACCCGAACGCCCAAGCCGCGGCGAGCGGCGCCGCGAGCAGACCTTCGGGCGCGGCGTTGCACCACACGACGGCGAGCAGCGCCGCGAGGCCGGCTCCGAGCAGCGTTCGCGCGTCGAGCGCGAGCATCAACGCGGCCGCGAAAGCGAGGTTCGTCATCCCGCCGCCGGGCCGCAGCAAATCGAGCGAACACAGCACGGCGAGCGCCGCGGCGGCGAATCCTGCAACGTTCCCGGCGACTCGGCTCGCACGCACCGCGATCAGCGCGAAAGCGGCCAGTGCGGCGAACGCCGTGGCGAGCGCGAGCGCGGGTTCGCCGCCGGCGCGCTCGACGAGCGCCGCGACGACGCCCCCAAGCCGTCCCAAGAGATCCGCCGGAGCGCCGCCGAGCAGGCGGCGTCCGAGCCACAACGTGAGCGCCACGTGCGGAAGATTCGGGTTTGCCGTCACGAAGCTGAAAGCGACGGCGACGGCTAAGCCGAGGGCCGAAGCCCAAGCGACGGCGCTCGCGGCGAGCTCCGGCCGCTCGCGGGTCTGGGGCCGGCCGGCGTCACGCCCGACGCCGACGCCGATCACTCGAGAACGAGCTGGTCGCCGACCAACACGTCTCGGCCGAGCTCCGGCGCGGCCCCGAGCTCGACGACGGCAACCGCGTTACGGCACGCGATGGCGAGCCGGTTGGGCCGCGCAGCATTGACGATCCTGAGGATGACGTTCTTCTTATCGAGGAAGTAAAGGTCGATCGTCGCCCGCATCCCGATCGTGTGCACGGCCGAGCAGCCGTCGATCCACAATCCTTCGTCGGGCGAGACTTTGGCACGCCCCAGCAACCCGATCCCTCGCGAGAGGACATTGCCGGCACGCGCGACCTGCGTCGCCAGGACTCTGCCGTTGGTCTCATTGCGCAAGGCGAAAGTCTTCATCGGCTTCAGAGCGCGAACGGAAAGAGCAGACCGAGCGCGATCGCGCTCGACAGGTACGGCGCAAAGGCTATGGGCTGCGCCTTGTCGCGCTTCTGCAGGACGTTGACGAAGGTCGCGATGAGACAAGCGCCCGCGGCGGCGAGAATGGCGGTTTGGACGCCGAGGACGGCCCCTCCCAGCGCTGCAAGCTTGACGTCGCCCCAGCCCATGCCGCGTCCGCGCGAAAGGAGCGCCACGGACGCGAAGGGAGCGAACACGACGGCCGCCGAGACGAGCGACGACCACTCGTGCGTGAAGACGGCGATGGCCAGCACGATCGCCAGCGGCGCGATCGTGAACGCATCGGGCACGACGCCGCAACGGACGTCGCAGTACCAAGCCGCGACGAGTGCCGCGCAGAGGAGCGCGCCGATCCCGAGCGCCGGAAGCGGGATGCCGCGCGCGGCCATGACGCCGCCCAGCAGGGCGCTTCCGACGAGCAGAGCGGCCGACGGGGGCGTTCCCGGCTGGGGCCCGTCTTCAAACGGCGTCACTCGTTTGCAGATCGCTTCGCCCGCCTGCATCGCAAGGAAAGCGGCGCAGGCGAACATCGTCCCGACGAGCAGAGCCAGTGGAAGCGCGCCCATCACTTGCCCACGTAGTTGGCGGCGACGCCGCCGAAGATCATCACGAAGAGCGCGGGCAGCATGAAGAGCGCCATGGGGATCGCCATTTTCGTCGGCATCATGTTGGCGAGTTCCTCGGCGCGTTGCGCCCGGCGGTTGCGGACTTCAGCGGCCAGTTCTTCGAGGACGTGCGCAAGGTTCGAGCCCAGGCGCTCGGCTTGGACGACGGCCGTGACCGTCGTCGTGAGCTGCTCGACGCGGACCCGCATCGCCATCGAGCGCAGGGCATCCGCGCGCGAACGGCCCAGCCGCATTTCGGAGAGCGAGGCCTTCACCTCCTCGGCCAGCGGCCCGGTCACGACGTCCTGACCGTAGGCGAGGGCCGCGTTGAACGTCAGCCCGGCCTGAACCATCGAGGCGAGCATGTCCAGCATGTCGGGGAGCGCCTTGTCGACCAGATTCTTGCGCTTTTTCACCGCCGCTTTGAGCTGCGAAAGCGGCAGATAGGCGCCGCCGCCGGTCAAGATCACGGCACCGCCCAGGAACGTCATGTCGACTTCCTGCATCGCCGCCATCAGTCCGACCGAAATGACGAAGCCGGCGACGCAGCCCGCGACGATGCGAACGCCCATTTGGGCGGGGGTCGTGCGGTACCAGCCGGCCTCCTGAAGCTGCTGCTGCAGATTGCTGCGCTGCTTGTCGTTGAAGAGCCGCTCGAACGCCTGCTCGCGACCCGCGCCGCTCTCCCAGCTCAGCCCCTCGAGCTCCTCCAGACGTTTGCTGATATCGCTCTTGCTCGGCACGAGCGAGACGACGAACAGTGCCAGCGAGAGCGAGGCCCCGACGGCGATGAAGATGATGATCGGCGGGACACCTAGCATTTCAAACGTCCAACTGCAAGATCTTAGCGAGCGTGAAGATCGCTGCCAGCTCGAGCCCGCACGCGGTCCCAAGCGCGATGTGACCGGTGTTGTAGTACAGCAGGGCGTGGCCCAAGTCCGGCTGCGTCCATACGACGAAACCACCGACGCAGATGGGCAGCGCGCCGATGATGTAAGCCCCGTACCTGCCCTGCGCGGTGAGCGTCTTCATCTTGCGGAGGATGCGCCGCCGGTCGCGGATCGTCGCAGCGAGCTGTTCGAGCACGCGCGCCAGATCGCCGCCCGTCTGGAGCTGAACGCGCACCACGCGCGAGAACATTTGCATCTCGTTGCTCGGCACGTTCTTGGCCAGCTCGTCGAGGGCGTCGGCGATCGGTACGCCGATGTTCGTGCGGCCGACGACTCGTTGAAACTCGCGCCGCGCCGGATCGGGAACCTCTTCGGTCACCAGGATGAGGGCCTGCCGCATGCCCAGACCGACGCGGAGCGCGCCCGAAAGCATGCGCAGCACGAGCTCGAGCTGGTCTCCGAACCTATTGATGCGCCGGTCGCCCCTGATCTTCAAGTAGAACGAGCCCGCAACCGTCGCGAGCGCCACTGAGAGCGGCAACAACAGCACCGAGATCAAGGCGCTCTGGCGCAAGAGCAGCACGAGCGCGACCCAGAGGACGACGCCTGCGCCGAGGACGACCAGCGCGTACTCTTCGGCCTTGATCGACATGTCGGCCCGATCGAGGCGGTGTTGGAAACCCGCCCCAACCTTCTTCAATACGCCGCTCAGATCGCCGCCGAGCGCGAAGACGAGCAGTGCGATGACGCCGAAGACGCTCGCACCGATCGCATAGGGATACGTCCCTACCATGCGGCCCTCGCCGGCAGCAGTTTGGTCAGCTCGCGGAAGTCGAAGTGAACTCCGGCTTCGTCGAAGCGCCCCGTATAGTGCGGCTGAACGCCCGTGAATTGGAAGTTCCCCAGGACCTTGCCGTCCTTGTCGACGCCGGCCTGACGGAAGACCACGAGCTCCTGCATGGTCACGACGTCGCCTTCCATGCCGACGACCTCGGCGATGCTCGTGATCTTGCGCGAGCCGTCGCGGACGCGCTCGGTCTGGACGACGACGTTGATGGCGCTGGCGATCTGCTCGCGGATGGCGCGCACCGGCAACTCGAAGCCGGCCATCAGGACCAGCGTCTCGAGCCGCGCGATCGCGTCGCGCGGCGTGTTGGCGTGCAACGTGGTCATCGAGCCGTCGTGGCCCGTGTTCATCGCTTGGAGCATGTCGAGCGCTTCGCCGCTACGGCACTCGCCGACGACGATTCGGTCCGGACGCATGCGCAGCGAGTTCTTGACGAGGTCGCGGATCGAGATCTGGCCGCGGCCCTCGATGTTCGACGGACGCGCCTCGAGGCGGACCACGTGGTCCTGAACGAGTTTGAGTTCCGCCGCGTCCTCGATCGTGACGATGCGCTCGGAGTTGGGGATGAAGCCGGAGAGGATGTTGAGGAACGTCGTCTTACCGGATCCGGTGCCGCCGCTGACCAGCACGTTGAGCCGGGCTTCGACCATCGCCTTGAGCAGGCCGACGACTTCCGGCGAGACGGAGCCGAAGCGCACCAGATCGTCCATCGTGAGGCGGCGCGTCCCGAACCGCCGGATCGTGAGGGTCGAGCCCTCGAGCGAGATCGGCTCGATGACGGCGTTGACGCGCGAGCCGTCGGGCAGGCGAGCGTCGACCATCGGGGACGACTCGTCGATGCGCCGCCCCAGCGGCGCGATGATGCGCTCGATGATCGTGCGCAGGTGGTTCTCGTCGGTGAAGTGCCGGTCGCTGAGCGAAAGCTTCCCATTTCGCTCCACGTAGATCGTGTTCGCGCCATTGACCATGATTTCGCTCACGGCCGGGTCGCGCATCAGATCTTCGAGCGGGCCCAGGCCGAGCAGCTCGTCGATGACCTCCTGCTGCAGTTCGGCGCGCTCTTCACCGGAGACGCTTTCGGGCCGCTCCGAGAGAAACTGATTGGTGATCTCGGCGATCTGCGCGCGCAGCTCGGCGAATTTCTGCCCGTCGGTGTGCGCGCGGCTGGCAGCGACCACGTCGATGCGCTTGCTGATCTGCTCGTGGACTTCGGCCTTGAGCTTGTCGCGCAGGTCCGAGACCGAGCGCAACGGCTTGGTTTCGGGCATCGCAGCCCCGTTGCTGCCGGCCGGGCCGCCTGCGACCTTGGCCGCGGCACCGTTGGCTGCGGGTGAAGACCGCAGGTTCGGGATCGGCGCCTCGGAGGGCGTGCTGGCGATTCTCTTGCCGAAGGCTTCGATGGCTCGTCCGAAGGACCGGTCGGTGCGCACCGGGATCTCGCCGAAAGTGCTCGTACCGAGCGCCTTTTCCAGTTCCCGCGTGGAGATCTCGGCGCGGCCTCCCCGCAAGTTGGTGACGATGCCGATCCGAGCGAGCGGCACGCCGAACTTCGTGAGCTCGGCGACGATCGCGCGCGCGGCGGCCGAGCCGAGCAAGTTGGGCTCGAGCACGACGAGAACGCGCGAGGCGCGCGCGACGAAGGGGCGGAGCGCCCCGGAGAACGGCGTCGGCGTATCGACCAGGACGACGTCCTGACGCTGGACGAGTTTATCGACGAGCGCGTCGATTTCGTCGGGACGCAGCGCGAAGGCGTTGTCGAGGCTGTTGGTGAGCTCGACCGCGGTCAGGCCGCCGACTTCGGCAATCGAGTAGATGCCGAGCGAACGGTTCGCGTCAAAAGTGCGGACTGCGTCCAGCAGGATCGCCACGTTGCGGCGACCCGAGAGATCCGCGTCGACCAGCGCCACGGCGCTGCCGCCGCGGCGGATAGCCCGAGCCGCCTCGACGGCCAAAGTTGTCGCGCCCGAGCCGCCCTTTGCATTAACGAGGACGACGATGGGCGCGCTCATTGAGCACCCGACAGGTACTTGTCCCCGTCGATGACGGATACGCGCGGGGACGGCTTGGGGGAGGGCGCCGACGAAGGCGCGGCGCCGTTCTTCGCAAGGAGATCGGGATACTGGAGGTCTTCTTCAGGAAGCGACCGCATCGGCTCGTTCGGCGAGCGCAGCGCCAGGCGCAGCGTCGAGTTCAGATCGGCCGAAGTGAGCAGAGCGGCTTGATCCGCCGTGACGGCGAGCGTGACGAGCGACGGATTCCCGGCGTCGGGATCGGGCGAGGCGCCGGCGGCGTCGAGCTGTGAGTTGACTGCAAGCACGGTCGCATCGCGGATGATCGCGAAGGTTCGCGGCGGCGAGCCGGAGCCGCGCGGCACCGAAGCCATCACGTCGACCTTGTCGCCCGGGTCGATCAGCCCCGCCACGGCCTTGACCCGGTCGACCGGAATCGTCACGGCGCGCATTCCGGGCGTCAGCCGGGCGGTGACCCCCAGCTCGGCGGGGTGCCCCACTTTGGTCTCGGTGACCGTCGAATTGGCCGGAATGGTGATGAGCGCGATGTCGCCTTCGGCCTGCTTGGGGTCAGAGAGCGCGCCCGGCTCGACTTCGTTGGCCGGCCGGTTCACGCGCGTCAGCATGTCCGGGGTGATCTTCGTGCGGGCGGGGATGTCGCGATTGGCGATGATGATCGGCTTCGACTCGACGGCCTGCACCGGTGCCTGGGCCTGCTGGTTGATCGAGTTCAGATAACGCAGGGTCAGGATGCCGGTTCCGACGGCGAGCAAGACGGCAACGATCAACGTGATGCGACGGGTGTTCACAACGATAGCCTCAAGAACGGCGCGGCGGTGTGGGACAGCGCGACCGCTACCGCCCCGAAGGCGATCGCACAGGCGTAGGGGAGAGTCAACGGGCTGGCCGGGGCCACGGCGACGGTCCCTTTGAAGGCGAACGGCCGCAGGACCAGCGCGACCGACCTGAGGACCGTCCCGAGCCGGCCTGTCGCGGCGGCGAAGGCCAGCGCGAGCACGCCGCCGCCGATAGCCGTGTAGATGAGGAAGGGAACCGCATCGGGGAAGCCGAGGACGGCCGCCCCGGCCGCCAGCAGCTTGACGTCGCCTCCACCCAGCCAGCCGAACGAGAAGGCGACGAAGCCGAGGAGAAGGACCGCCCCGAACGTGGCGATCGCGCCTGCGACGGCGAGCGGGCCGTGGACGGCCGCCAGCATCACTGCCGCGAGTGCGAGCGCTGCGTTGAGAAGATTCGGGATGCGGCGCATCGAGACGTCGGTTGCGACCGCAACCGCGCAGGCGGCGAGGACGAGCCAGATCGCAAGTGTCATCGATTCCTACGGTGTATTGTTGAGTGCGTTGACTGTAGGCTCATAGAGCGTGTTGTTCGTTTTTGCACCAAACACGCGCAACGAAACGAGCACGACTACGGTCACGAAGCAAATGATCAGAGTGTATTCGAGAACGCCCTGGCCTGAATCGTCTCGAAGCAGTGCGGACAGGTATTTCGGTTCCATTCGTCCATTCCGTCGAGATTTGGGCCAATAGAGATTCCGGCGCCGCCGGCCGCAGCCGGCGGCACCGAAAGACGTTTCGTACAGCTCTTAGCTGAGGTTGTTCGCGGCGTTTTGCAGCGTGTTGTTCGCCTTGCCGCCGAGGAAACGCAGAGCCGCGATCGCAACGATCGAGACGAGCGCGATGATGAGCGCGTATTCGACAAGGCCCTGGCCTTCGTCGTCACGCAGCATCGAGGTGAAATTCTTGAGCACGAGTTCTCCTTTGGAGAGTGAGCGGTGAGCGAGTAGCATTGCAGGTCGGTTGCGAGGCTGGGATCCGTTCTTTTGGGTTATCGGTCGGACGGCTTGATCTCATCAGCCGGGATCGAGCTCCCCCCGTTGGGTGCCTTGGCCACCACCTGGGTGCTGGCGCTGGTGACACCCGAAACAGATGAGGCCACCACCGTAAGGATGGCTCCCCGATAGTAACCCGGCGCGATCGAAACGTCCGTCAGGAAGGTTCCGCTCGCGTCGGCGATCAGGCTGGTGCGGCTGAGAACGACGTCCGGGAGTTCCGCGGAAAACGTCCCAACCAACGTAAGGGTTATCGGCAGTTTTCCAGGAGCTTTACCGCTCACGGCCAGGATCTGCGCACCCGGAATCTGGCGCACTTCGAGCGCGGTGATCGCACCTGTGACCTGGGACGGGGCTCCGCCGGCCTCGCCGGCTCGTAAGGGCTCCTGCTGCGTGACGACGATCACAGGACGCGCGCCGGGCCCCCGCGCCGAGAAGCGAGCCGAAAGCTCGCGGAGCCGGGCGACGAACGCGCCGGAGACCAGGAGGTCGCCTCGGGAGAAGCGAGGGGGCGGCCCGTCGAGCGACTCGGTCTCGTCGTTGACGTCGTACAGCTGCTCGCCGGGACGGACGAGGACCGTGAGGCCCGGGCGCGTCAGGGTGACGGCATCCTCGGGCCCGAGATAGGAGTAACGGAAGCCGAGGTCAGCCGCGACGCGCGTCAGTGAAAAGTCGCGTGCCTCGACGGCGACGGCGCTCTGGGATGCGACGAGGGCTACAAAGGCTCCGACTGCGACGCGATTCACGTGGTGACCCTCCGATTGGGGACTCTACCGGTAGTTCAGCGGCGGTGCAACGGCTCCGATAACAATTTTACCGGACGACTACGCGGTGTTGACGCGTTAACGCCGATATACCGCTTAGAATCACTTTCGAACGTTCGGCGTCTCGACCTTAGCCTTGGACCGTCTGGAGCAATTCGTGATCATTCAACGCACTCGGGCTTTTCTAACGGTTGCAGCTCTGCTGCTCGGGCTCTTCGGCACGGGCGCCCTCGCCCGCGCCGACGCGGTCTCGCTCGTGGCGCTGCAGACGGGGCACTCCCTGATCCTCAACGCCGACGGTTTGCAGCGGGTCGCCGTGGGCGACGGCCGGATCGCCGGCGTGATCCCGGTCGGCACGTCGCAGCTGATCGTCAACGGCAAGAGCCCGGGCCATACGACGATCTTCATCTGGACGAACGCGGGGCGAACCACCTACGAAGTCACCGTCACCGAGCAGAGTTTCGACGACATCGCCAAGCTGCTGCGTTCGGCGATCGCCCAGCCCGACGTTCAGGTCGTGGCCTTCAACGTCAACCTGATCGTGCGCGGGACCGTCCCGGACATCGCCGCCTACAACCGCCTCAACGAGACCATCGACCACTTCAAAGGCGTCAAGTTCAACGGCGGGCAGAACGGGGTCATCATCAACGCGGTGACCGTCGCCAAGCCGCTGGGGACGCTGCAGGACGACATCGCCCGCATTCCGGGCGGCAAGGGTCTGCGCGTCGACATCGATCCCAAGGGGAACGTCATCGTCAGCGGGACCGTCCCGGACCGCGAGCAGGCCGAAGAAGTCCTCGCCCGCGTGCGCGGCCTGGCCGGCCCCTACCTCGCGACCGACGGTCAGGTCGTCGACCGCATCGCGACCGACTCGACCAGCCAGATCGACGTCAAAGTCTACGTGCTGGAGATCGACAAGACGGCCCTGAGATCGCTCGGCATCGCGTGGGGCAGCGCGCAGTGGAACGGCGGCCCGGTCAACGAGAACTCGAGCTATTCCTTCAGCAGCAACCTGTCGCTGGGCGCGGTCGAAGATCCCACCAAGGTCAACCTTTATAATCTCGGCCCCTTCGCGCGGGTGAGCATGCTCGCCCCGACCCTCAACCTGCTCATGCAGAGCGGCCACGGGCGCTTGCTGTCGGCGCCGGACCTGGTGACGCTCCCCGGCAAGGAGGCGACCTTCCTCGTCGGCGGGCAGATCCCGATCCCGCAATCGAACGGGCTGGGCACGATCTCGATCACGTATAAGGATTACGGCGTCAAGCTCGACGTCACGCCGACCCTACTCGGCAACGGAACCATCGAGACGAAGATCAACCCGGAGGTCTCGAACCTCGACAGCGCGGACGGCGTCACCCTCAACGGTTTTGTCGTTCCTGCCTTCAAGACGAGCAGACTGTCGACCGACGTCATCACGAAGGCCGGGGAAAGCGTCGTGATGGGCGGACTGCTGAGCCGCGTCGATCAGACGACGATTCAGAAGGTACCGCTGCTGGGCGACATCCCGATCCTCGGACAGCTCTTCCGTTCGACCCAGTACCAGCACAGTGAGTCCGACGTCGTCTTCGTGATGACGCCGACCCTCGTCACCAAGTAGCATGCTGCGCGGGCCGCTCGCTCTGGTCGCGTTCGCGGCGCTAGCGTCGCTGCCGCTCGCCGCGAGCGCCGCCACGACCACGGTCGTCGGCGGCGTCGTCGTGATCGACGGCGCCGATCCGGCTCCCAGCCCGGGGTTCCACTCCGCCAAGCACGGAGCCCCCGCCGCTCGAACCGCCCCTACACCGAGCGAACAGGCAAGCGAGCAGCCAAGTCAGGAGAGCGCGTCCGCCGAGGCCGTCGTGCGCTACGCCATGAGCTTCGTCGGCGTGCCTTATGTCTGGGCCGGGGCGTCGCCCAGCGGCTTCGACTGCTCGGGCTTCACCCAGTACGTCTTCAAGCAGCTCGGCGTCGCCATTCCCCGCACGGCCGACGCGCAGTTCGCCGCCGGCCGGCCGGTCAGCGACCCGCTGCCGGGCGACCTCGTCTTCTTCCAAACCTACGATTGGGGCGCGTCGCACGTCGGCCTCTACCTCGGCAACGGCTACTTCGTCAACGCCATCCGTCCGGACGTGCACGTCTCGAGCTTCGCCTCGGACTACTTCCGCGGCCGCTATCTCGGGGCGCGCCGCTTCCTCTCCAGTTGACCTCGACTGCGTTCGCTCGCCGCTCGGCATCCTGCCGCGAGAGCGGCCGCGCCGCCGAAACGCGCCTGCGCTGGATGCTCTTCGCGGGCTGCGCCGTCCAGTTCGCGCTGCTGGCCTCGCTCTCGGCCTATGAGTCGAAGCATGCTGCGCTGAGCAGGGACTTCGCAATCTACTATCAGGCTTTCTGGCTCATCGCGCACGGCGACCTGCATCCGTTCTGCAGCATCGACTCCCTCCCGTTCGTACAGATCCACGCCAACTTTCTGATGTGGCCGCTGGGGGCTATCGGAGCGATTTGGTCCGATCCCTTAGCGCTCAAGCTCACCCAGGATGCGGCCTTCGCCGGCGCCTCCTTTCTAGCGCTCCTCTGGAGCGAAGACGTGCTGCTGCGAGGGAGCGTGGAGAGCGCGCGAAGCCGGAGAGCCTTCTTGTTCGTCGCGCTCTTCAGCTTGATCCTCAATCCATGGATCTACGAGTCGAGCGCCTTCGACTTTCACTTCTATGCGATCTCCGCACTGGCGCTCGTGGGGCTCGGCCGAGCCCTCTATCGCAGCCGCACGCTCGAGGCGGTCCTGTGGGCGGCGTTCGGGATCTCCGCCGGAGATGTCACTACGACGCAAATGGCGGCTTGCGCGTTCGGCCTCGCGTTCGCAGTGCCTCGAGCTCGCAAGGCGGGACTCGCCATCGCCGCGGCGGCGGCGGCGTGGTTCGTGTTGCTCGTCCACGCCGGTCTCGTCAAAGGCGACATCCTCGCGGTCAACTACTCGTACCTCGCCAAGGGGAAGCACGACCTCACGGCGCTCGACGTATTGCTCGGGCTGCTCGAGCATCCGCAGATCGTCGCGGGCAAGGTCGCCGCGCACTGGGATCTGCTCTTCGCCAATCTCTCGCCGGGCGGCTTCGCCGGCCTGATCTCGCCGCTGACCGGAGTCCCCGTCGCGTTGACGCTCTTCGAGAACTTGATGTCCAGCACGACGGCGAACTTCTACATCGCGCCAGGCAACGAGAACGGGCCCATTTACGCCTTGATGGCTCCCGGCCTCGCGTGGCTGCTGGCCTTGATCTACCGGCGCTTCGGCTCGCGCCCGGCGATAGGACTGGCGCTGTTTGCGGCGGCGAACGCGGCCTGCTGGTTTTGCCTGTCGTACCCGGGAATCGCGGAGCGCTGGAGTCGCGTTCCCGAAGACAACCTCGAGCAAATCGATCGCCTCGAACACCTCGCGAATGCCGACGACGAAGTGATCGCGTCTTGGCGCTTCATCGGAGCTTTTGCAGGGCGGCGCAGCGTTTACTCGATCGTTCCCGGCGAGAGCGTGCCGCTTCGCGAGCGGCGAACGTTCGTCGTGCTCCTTGCACTCGAAGGCGTGCCTAAATCATACGCGGCCATCGCGGCGCTCGCGAACCTCCCGCACGCGCGCCTCCTTTCCTTCGCCAACGATCTGTGGATGTACGAGATCGACCGAACCGCGCCGGGAACGTTTGTCTTTCCCCGCTCGGCCCCGGCGATCCAGGGAAACGTCCTAACGACCGACTACGGAAGGCGCGACTTCGCCGCGCGAGCGATGTCGACCGAGCACGCTCCCGCAAGCGGCTACCTCGTGCGCGGCGCGTATTGGTGGCAGCCGCCGGGAGCGTACGTCGCGCGCGCCTCGGTCGAGTCCAGCGCACCGGTGGAGCTCGAAGTCTGGGGCGTCCACTCCCTCGACCGGCCCGTCGCGCGCGCTCGTTTCCCGCACGGCGGCCAGCTCGCGATGCCTTTCCGTTTCTCCGGAAATCTCGGCTACCGCTCCGACGCCGGCACGACGCTCTTCCGTCACGACTCGGACGACGGCGCCCGCAACGGCGTCATCGATCTTCGCGTACGCGTCGCGCCCGGCGCGAAAGCCAGCGTCAAGGACGTCGCGCTGACTCTCGCCGGCGCTTTGCCGCCTGACCAAGGGAAGGCGGCGAGATGAGGCGGCGAGCGGTGGCGAGCGGGGGCAAAGACTCCGATACGTACCGTATGAGGGAACCGGATCGGCTCGCGCGCCCCGACGCGTCATCGGCGGCTCCACGGCAGACTCCGCGCTTTGCGATCCTCCTCGCCTTGCTGCTCGTCCTGTTCGCGCTGGTCGCCGCTTGGACGAACCCGCTTTTCCGCCCGCATCGAGTGACGATCGACCTGAACACGTTCTACTGCGCCGGAATGGTCGTCGACCGGCGCGCGGATCCGTATCGGGCGGAGCCGCTGGGCGCCTGCGAGCGTCGGGCTATGGCGCCGCCGCTGCCGCATATCAGGCCCGGCGTCGTGATGCCCGCGCCGTTGCCTCCCTACGCGCTCGCGCCGTTCGCATTGCTGGCGCTGCTGCCCTACTCTCTGGCCATCGCGTTGTGGAGCGGCGCGATTCTCGCCGCCGCCGGCGCCACCGTGTTTGCCATGCGCCGCCTCACGGGGCTTTCAACGGCCGTCCTTCTCGCCGCCTTCGTGCTGGGCACGCTGGTCGGCCTGGAGCTCGGACAGGTCGCTCCCATCGCGACGGCCGCCGTCGCGCTCTCCGCCTATTTCGCGAGCCGCGGAAAGGGCTCGCTCGCGGCTATTGCCGCCTCGTGCGGAATGATCGAACCGCACGTCGCTTTGCCGGCCTGCCTGGCACTCTTCATATGGCTGCCCAAAACCCGCGTTGCACTCGCCTCGGCCGGCGCCTTCTGCCTCGCGCTCTCGCTCGCGTTCGTCGGTCCGCCGGTCGCACTCGAATACCTGCGTGAGGTCCTGCCCGGTCACGCCCTTGCCGAAGTCAACAACCACCAGCAGCTCAGCCTCACCTACGTGCTGCACCGCTTGGGCGCCGCACCCGCGCTCGCGGTGCACGCCGGCGAATGGTGGTACGGAGTCATGCTCGTGCTGGGGCTGACCGCTGCAGGCCGCTTCGCCCGGCACAAGCCCGAGCTCGTCCCTTCGTTGCCGGTCGCCTTCGCGGTGTTCGGAGGGGCGTTCGTTCACGCCGTGCAAACGCCCGCGGCGCTCCCGGCCGCGCTGATCCTGCTGGCCGACACGCGCACGCAAGCGTCGCGCAGGCTGCCGGCGATCGCGGTGATCTTCCTGGCCCTGCCGTTCATCCAATTCTTCGGCCTCGGGCCGGCCGCGACCGTGCTCTACGGGGCAGTCGCCCTCATTCTCGCGGCTACGCTGCTCGAGACGCCGCCGCTGCCGAGCCTCGCGTTCGCCTTCGCCGCCGCAGCGGTCCCCTTCGGCCTATGGACCGCGCTGCAGTTCCCGGCGATCCCATCCTTCGCCCCCCTGGTCTCCGCTTACGATCCCCACGCGATCGCGGAGGTCAGTTGGATGCGCTACACGGACCTTCTTTCGACGAACGCTCCGTTCGAGATCGACATCGCCAAATTACCGACTTGGTTCGCGCTCGCTTCCATCCTGGCGATGGCAGCGAAGCGCTCTCGAGGCGACCTCACCGCCCGCCGCGCTCGCTTGCCGGGCGTCGACACGGCGTTACGTTATTCGCGCGAGACTCCGTAGCGGTCACCTGCCGCCCGGCGCGGCGTCGGGGCGGGATCTTCGGTCAGCGCATGCCACATCTCGCGCAGGAAGGACGCGGCGTCCATCACGAGGCCGATCGTCTGCGTCGAACCGCGGTCCGTCAGCTTCGTTACGCTGGCCGGGTTGATGTCGACGCAGATGACTTTGCAGCTCGCGGGCAAGAGGTTGCCGACCGCCACCGAGTGGAGCAGCGTGCAGACGAACAACGCCATCCCGATCTCGGGCACGTACCGCCGCATCGCGCGCTGCGCCTCGACGACGTCGGTGATCACGTCGGGCAGCGGACCGTCGTCGCGAATCGAGCCGGCCAGCACGACCGGGATCCTCTTGCGGAAGGCCTCGTACATGATGCCGCTGCCGAGCAGACCCTGGTCGAGCGCCGCTTGAATGCCGCCCGCGGCCCGAATCCGGTTGACGGTGCGAAGATGGTGCACGTGACCTTCCTCGACCGGGAAGGCGTCGCGCAGATCGACGCCCAGCGACGTGCCGAAGAACTGCGCTTCGATGTCGTGGACGGCCAGCGCGTTGCCCGCGAACAGCGCGTCGACGAAGTCGTGGCGGATCAGACGTTCGAGATACTTGCCGGCACCCGTGTGCACGATCGCCGGCCCACCGACCAGCAGCACGCGCTTGCCCGCGGCGCGCGTCGCCACCAGCTCGCGCGCGACTTCGACGATCAGCGACTCCTTCGGCTTCTCGCTCGAAACGGCGCTCGACATGAACTCGAAGACTTGCTTGCGGCGCGGGCGCTGCAGCGCTAAGACACGCACGCCGCCGTGACCGACCACGATGCGCTCGCCGGCCAAGACGTCCGACGGCGCAACGGTCCTGGCCGCGTCGCCCTCAACGGCGATCGCGCAGTCCATCTCCGGGAGAGCGACGGAGACCCATGCCCCGCCGATGCGAACCTCCGTCTCCAGATTGGTCGTCGCATAGAAGTCGTCGGGCAGCACGCCGTCACGCGGCGCGGGCTCGGTGATCGCGTCCGAGTCGTCGGTGACGACCGCACCGATGTCCCGCAAGCGGTCGAGCAGAGCGCCGAGGTGCTCCGCGGTGTCGGCCTCGATGCGCAGACGCGCCGTGCTCGCCTCTGCGGCGGTGGCGCCGACCGCGAAATCGTCGATCGTGTAGCGCGCAAACTCGCTGTCCATGATCAGTTCGAGCACGCGGCCGAAGACGCCCGAGTCCAGGATGTGACCGCGCAGTTCGATCTCGCGAACGTAGGGGCCGCGGCCGTTCGACGGCAGTTCCGTCATGATATCGACGGCTTCGCGCGCCGCCGTGCGGCGGACCTCCAACGGCGCGCGGCTGGAGGCCGCACCTGGGCCAGCCGAAATAACGGTAGCGATGCTGGCCTTACTGTACTTGGCGATGCTCGCGCTGTGGCTCGCCGGCGCGCGGCGGACGCGAAGGGAAGCCCCGCTCCCGGCGGACGGCGAAGCGAACGCGCCCTTCGGGACGACGCTGCTCGCCGGCCTGCTCGTCGCGGCGCTCTTCGTCCTGGAGCTCGTCGTCGTCGAGGCGGGAGCGCGGCAGCAGCAGCCCTTCCCCGATTGGTTTGCCCGCCTGCCCTTGTTGCCGATCGACGACAAGCGCCCCTTTTTCGCCCACACGGCCGAGTGGATCACCGATTGCGTTCTCGCGCTAGCCGTCGCCCAAAGCGCCGCGCTGGTCCTCATCTGCCGCGCTCTGCGCGGACGCCGCTTGCCGCTCTCCGGCAGCGTGACGCTCGGCGCGTGCTGCGCCCTCATGCTCGGCGCCGCGCTCTTCACGAAGAGCCTGACGAGCTTCGACCTCTACGCCTACGTCGGCTCCGCCCACCTCGGCGACGCGGCATACCGTCCTCCCGCGATCCGCTTCGACGGCCCATTCGCGCTCGTCAACGACATCGACGGCGTGCCCATCAGGCCCGCAGCCTACGGACCATTGTGGCTCGCGCTGGCGCGTTCGGTGACCGCCACGGCCGGTTCGCTCGGAGGACAGCTTCAGGCCTTACGCATCCTCGGCGCCGCGCTCTTCGTCGTTTCGCTCGCCCTGTTGCGCGCCGCGCGCTTCGATACCGCGACCGTCGCGCTCTTCGCGTTGAACCCGGCACTGATCGAACAGTACGTCGCGAACGGGCACAACGACATCGCGCCCTTCGCCCTGACGCTGGCGGCGCTCGTCGCGGTTCGCCGCCTTCCGTGGCTCGCCATCGTCTTGGCTGCGGCCGCCGGCGCGATGAAGCTGCCGTTCATCGCGATCGCAGCGCTGGCGTTCGTCACCGTCGGCGACCGCCGGCGGCGCGTCGGATACGCCGCGCTGGCCGCAGCGGGCGCACTGCTCCTCTCGGGCGTCTTGGGCGGTCAAGCCTATCTCGACGCCTTGCACCGAACCTCGCAGCTCTACCGGCCGCCGCTCGCCTTTCCGGTCGTCATTCTTTATCTCGCCACGATTGCGGCCGCGCTGTTCGCGACCGCTCTTGCGCTGTGGCGGCGCCGCTACATCCCGACTGCGAGCTGGTCCTTCACGGCCCTCGCCTCGGTGCTGTTTCCGTGGTATCTGATCTGGGGTTTGCCTTACGCGCTGGCCGAGCGGCGCGCGGCGTGGATTTTCTTGGCGAGCCTGCCGGTCGCCGCATTCGTACTTTCGAAGGTGTACCGGCCGACCGTGCCGTTCGACGCGCTGGTCGCCGCGATCGTCTGCATTCCCGTCCTCATGGCGTTTCGCGAGAAGCGCGCCGTCGCGGTCCCGCGCTGATGGGCCTCGTCATCGTACCGACCCCGATCGGCAACCTGCGCGACGTCACGCTGCGCGCGCTCGACGTCTTGCAGGCGGCCACGCTCGTGGTCGCGGAGGACACGCGCACGACCCGGAAGCTGCTTTCGGCGCACGGCATCGCGGGGAAAGAGCTGTGGAGCTACCGCGAGCAGAACGCCGCGCGCGTCACGCCGGCGATCCTGGAGCGGGCGGCGGCCGGGACGGTGGCGATCGTCAGCGATGCCGGGACGCCGGGCGTTTCGGATCCGGGGCGCGAGCTGATCGTCGCCGCGCGCAGCGCGGCGATCTCCGTCGAGGTCTTGCCGGGACCCGCCGCCTTCGTCTGTGCGGCCGTGCTCTCGGGCTTCGAACTCGATGGCTTCTCGTTCGAAGGCTTCATGCCGCGCCGCAGCGCGGACCGGCGAACGGCGCTCGCAGCCGCGCTGGCGCGCGGCCGGACGGCCGTTTGGTACGAAGCGCCTCACCGCATCGCGGCGACGCTCGCAGAGCTCGAGCGTTTGCGTCCCGATGCGGCGCTGTTCCTGGCGCGCGAGTTGACGAAGGTGCACGAGCAGCAGCTGGCCGGAACTCCCGCCCAGGTGCGAGCCGCCCTGCCTGTTCCCGTTCGCGGCGAGATCGCGCTCGTGCTCGGCCCGTGGAAGGCCGCGCCTTCGCTTCCCCCGCCCGCGCGGGACGAGGTCGACGCCGCGATCGACGCCGCAATCGACGCGGGCCTGAGCTCCGCCGCGGCGGCCAAAGCGGTCGCGGCGCTCACCGGGCTCGAACGCGGGACGATCTACCAGCGGATCGCCCTGCGGAAGCGGACGCGCTCTGCGCGAGACGACGGCACGGAGGCTCCCGGCGGAAGCTAGCGCGCCGCGGCCAGGCGCTCCGGCTGGGTCACGCTGCGGCGGCGGCCGCGCCTCGCGCTCAAGCCGGCGGCGGTCGCGAGGATCGCGCCGAGGGCCAGCCACGTCGGAAGTTTCACGGCAGCTTGCCCGAGCGGCGTACGGCCGTCATGCACGCCCGAGCGGACCCAAATGCCCCAGACGTCCTCGGCCAGCCGGCCGTCCTCGCGCACGCGCGCCATCGTCGCCTCGGCACTCGCGCGCGAGCCGAGGGGCGGCGGCGTCGGAATCAGTCCGTAATCGACGAGCGTCTGCCACGGCACGGCCAGCAAGCCCAGGGCGAGCGCGAGCACGAGCCGCTGCGAGCGGCAGCGCGACAGGAGCAGGAGCGCCAGCGGCAGCGCCACGGCCATCTGATGGATGTGCACGTGAATTCCACCGAGGAGGGCGAATGCCGGAGCCGCGAGGACGAGCGTTCCAGGCTCTTCCAAAAGATCGGCCAAGCGGCCCGCGGCCCACACGCCGAGCGCCGTCATGGCGAGGTACGAAAGCGACCCGAGCTCGAGCGCAAGGCCGTTCGCGACGCCCAATTGCGCCAGCAGCGCGCTCAGGCTGTATTGGCCGCTGAACTCGAGCCCTTCGGCGCGAGCGTGCGCCGGAAGAACGGCGAATCCGTATTCGAGGCTTCTGGCGATGCCGCCGCCGGCCAACGAGACGAGCCCCAGCGCAGCGAGTGCGGCGAGCAACGGGGTGCGGGCGCGCCGTTCCCAGACGAACAGGCTCAAACACGCCGGCAGCCCGACGTGCGGCTCGGCCAGCGTGCACGCGACCAGCACCGCGGCGAGCCGCGGGCGTCCCGCTTGGAGCGCGACCGCCGCCCCGGCCAGCAGCGCGACCACCAGCGGGACGATTTGGCCGATCACGAGCGAGGGAAACGCGTCGGCCGAGAGGACGCAGAGCGCGACGAGCGGGAGCGGCAGCCGCGCGAGCCGGCGGAGCAAGACGACGGTCGCGCCGGACGCGAGCAGCAGCGCCGCGAACCAAAGCGTCCGCGCCGTTGCGAACGGCAAGAGGCCGAGCGGGGCCAGCAAGGCCAGCGCGTACGGCGGCAGCGGGGCCGGTACCACCAGATAGCGCGCGACGTGGACGCCGACCGAGCCGGCCGCGACGTTCTCGCAGGCCCGCAGCGGTCCGGCCAGGTACGGGTCGAAGCCGAGCGCGGTCGTGCGCCCCCCGCAATAAAAAGCGACGAAATCGATCGGCGTTCTCAGCCAACGGCTTTGGCCGAGCCACAGCGCGGCGAGCCAAGCCAGACCGCCGGCGCAGAGCAGCGCCGCGGCTTGCCCGAGCCTGATGCGTCCGGAGACGTTCAGCATTTCATCACGGAAATGTGAGCACGTCATCTGCGAGCGGCCCTCACGCCGGCCTGCCGAAAACCGAGCCCGCCTGGCGAGTCCGGCGCCCGTCGCGCTGCAACGGGCCGGCGAAGGACGAGACCGGCGGCGCCCGCGAGCGCGAGGAGTCCGAGCCAGGTCGGCAGCTTGAAGGCGATGAGTTCGGCGATGGTTCGCGGGTCGCGACCGTAGCCTCCCGCAGCGATGAAGGCGGTCTCCGCCGCCTCGCCGAGCATGCCGCCCGGCGCCGGCGGGACGCGGTGCGGCGCCAGGGAAGCCGGCGGCACGTTCGCCGCAAAGCGCGCTTGAACGGGTGGAAGCTGCGAGAAGGCCTCCCACGGAAACACGAGGCAGAGTATCGCCGCGAGCGCGAGCTTGCGGCTCGTTGCGCGCGTTCGGGCTGCGAGCACGAACGCGAGCGGCAGCGCCGCAGCCATCTGATGAAGGTGGATGAAGACGCCGCCGAGCAGCACGAGCGCGGGCGGGGTCAGCACGATCAGCGCCTCGTCGCCCAAAGCGCGTGCCAAGCGCCGTGCGAGCCAGAGGCTGAGCAGCGCCATCGCGCCGTATGAGAGGCTCCCGGCGGCGACTGCGGCGCGTTCGGAGGCGCCGAGCGAGTAGGCGAGCGTGGTGAGACTGTATTGTATGTTGAGTTCCGTGACTTCGGAACGTGCGTGCAGCGGAAGGACCTCGCCCAGATACTCGCGCACGAGCGGCACTCCGCCTGCCGCCAGGCTCGCGCCCGCGAGAACGGCGGCGCCCAGACCGAGCACGCGGCGCGTCGCCGGTGCCCAGCAAAAGAGCGCAAGGCAGAGCGGAACTCCGAGATGCGGCTCGGCGAGCGTCGCCAGCGCCAGGAGAGCGGCTGCCCGGCAGCGGCCCGCGCGCAGCGCCAGCGCGCTCGCAGCGATCGCAAGGACGACGAGGGGCACGACTTGGCCGTTGGGCAACGACTCGCAGGCGCCGGCCGTCACGAATGCGAGGGCGATGCTCCAGAGCGGTGCCCCGCTGAGCTTGCGAACGACGGCCAGCGTCGCCACGATCGCCAAGAAAGAAAGCGCGAGCCAAAGCGGGCTCGCGAGCGTGAACGGCGAGACCGCCAAAGGCGCCAAGGCGAGCAAGGCGAACGGCGGGAGCGGTGCCGGCAGCACGAGCCCCTCCAAGACGTGCAGACCGTAGGCTGCGGCGGCCTCGTGCTCGCACGTGCGCAGCGGTTCCGTCCGGTAAGGATCGGCTCGCTGGAGCAGCACTCGGCTGCCGCAGTAGAAGGCGCGGAAATCCGCGGGATTGGTGATGGGCCCGGGCACGCCCGGCTCGGCGAGGCGCGCTCCGAGCAGCGCCAGGGTCACGGCGAGCGCCGCCGTCGCCGCCGCGATCGCCAGCGGCTTCTTCACCGGCGTGCCGGGGGAGGCTGCGATCCCACGGAAGCGAGGACCGCCGTTGAGGCTCCCGCCCAAACGAGTGCCGCCGCTCTGAGGATGGCGGCTTGCACGGGCGCGCGGACGAAGAGGGTGGACGGCATCCTACCCAAGTATTCGGTACGCCGCAGTCCCTTTTCGCGCGGGCGGAGGGCGCGCGGTTCACAGGGAGCCCTCGAAAGCGGCGCCAAAGGCAAGACGCGATGTCCGACCGCGGTTTCTTCGTCACCACGCCGATCTACTATATCAGCGGCAGCCCGCACATCGGGCATGCCTACACCTCGATCGCGGCGGACGTGCTGGCCCGCTTCCACCGGACGCGCGGCCTTTCGTTTCTCCTGACCGGGACCGACGAGCACGGGCAGAAAGTCGCGCAGGCCGCTGCCGCCGCCGGGATGAGCCCGCAAGCCTGGTGCGACGCGCTCGTGCCGCGCTGGAAGGAGCTCGACGCGCGCTTCGAGGTCACCTACGACGACTTCATCCGCACCTCGGAGCCGCGTCACACGACGCAGTGCGTCGCGGTCTTCGAGCGGCTCAAGGAGAGCGGCAACCTCTACGTCGGCACCTACGAGGGCTGGTACTGCACCAACGACGAGACCTTCTGGCTCGAGTCCAAGCTCGTCGACGGCCGCTGCCCGAACCCCGAGTGCCGCCGCGAAGTCCAGTGGCTCTCCGAGGAGAACTGGTTTTTCCCGCTCTCGAAATACCGCGACCGTTTACTTCAGTACTTTAAGGATAATCCGCGCTGGGTGCGGCCCGAGCGCGCTTACAACGAGATGATGGCCACGCTCGAGGGCGGTCTCGAAGATCTTTGCATCTCGCGCGTCAACCTCGAGTGGGGCGTCCCGCTGCCGGGCGGCGGCGTGATGTACGTCTGGGTCGACGCCTTGCTCAATTACATCACGGCGCTGGGCTGGGGCTCGAACGACGAGCGCTTTCGCACGTTCTGGCCAGCCGACGTGCAATTGATCGGCAAGGAGATCGCGCGCTTCCACACGATCATCTGGCCGGCGATGCTCTGGGCGCTCGGCTTGCCCGCACCCAAGCGCGTTTTCGCGCACGGCTGGATGACGTTCGAAGGCGAGAAGATGAGCAAGAGCAAGGGGAACGTGATCGACCCCTTCGATCTCGCGGAACGCTTCGGTCCCGACTCCGTCCGCTATTTTCTCTTGCGCGAAGCACCCTTCGGCAGCGACTTCTCGCTGAGCCTGGAGAAAGTTCGCCTGCGCCACAACGGCGATCTGGGCAACGATCTCGGCAACCTCGTGAAGCGTTCGCTCGCGATGCTGACGCGCTATCGCGAGAGCACGGTACCGGCCCGAGCCGGCGCGGAGTTCGGCTCGCGTTTTGCAGGCCTCGGCGAGCGAGTCGGGGCGCACATCGCCGAGCTCGAGTTTCGCGAGGCCCTCGAGGCGACTTGGGAGCTGGTCGGCGCGCTCAACCGCTCGATCGACGAACGCAAGCCTTGGGAGCTGCACAAACGCGGCGATGCGGCGGCGCTCGACGCGGTGCTTTACGATTTGTGCGAAGGGCTCCGCTGGCTCGCGCACTTGCTCGCGCCGTTCATGCCGGCGACGGCTGCGGCGATCTGGCAGCAGCTCGGGCTCGAAGGCGAGCCGCACGGCGACTGGCGCGATGAGCTCGCATGGGGCGTCATTCCGCCCGGCACCGTGCTCGCGCCGGCAGAAGCACCGCTTTTTCCGCGCATCGAACTCGCGTCGCTGCTCGAATCGAACTCGGCTACGTAGCGTTCTCAGCGGCCCGAGGCAGCTCCGCGAAGGACGACGGCGCCGAACGCGGCGGCGCGACCTTTCGCGACGCCATCTGCAACCCTGCTCCAAGCACGGCGACGAGAGCACACCACGCCGGCAGCTTGACGGCGGTCTCCAGCGGAATATTCGGCGGATGCAGCTCGGTGAAAGCTTCGACTTGCCGAGTCCAGGGCAGCTCCGCGAGTTCCTCGGGACGCGCTTGCGGCAGGCTTGCACCCGCCGCCTTCGCGGGCGGATCGGCTGGAAGACGGGCGGCCACGGCTGGAAGCGTCGCGATCGTCTCCCAAGGGACGGCAAGGCACGCGCAGACGGCCGCGACGGCGACGACGCGCCGAAGGTCGTCCCGGACGTAATGCACCAGCAGAAACGCAGCCGGCAACGCGGCGACCATCTGCTGGGAATGGAGGAACGGACCTCCGATCAACCCCAGCGCGGGCGGGAAGAGAACCAGAAACCTCTCATCGCTGAAGCGGCGCGAAAGGCTGCCCGCCAACGCGACGCCCGCGACGGTCATGAAGAGGTACGAAGCCGCGCCGAGGGCGGCTGCCGTTTCCTTCCTGACGCCGCCGGCCCACAGGAGCGACGTCAAGCTGTATTGGAAGCGATAGTTGACGATCTCCGAGCGCGCGTGAAGCGGCAGAACTCGAGAGACGTATTCAAGGCACGTCGCGGGACCCACGACGGCGAGCGAAACCGCTGCGAGCAGCGCGCACGCGACCGCCAAAGGACGCCGCATCGACCGCGTGAAGCATGCCGCCGCGACGAGCGCCGGAAGGGCCACGTGCGGCTCGATCGTCGCGCAGGCCAGCGCGGCGGCCGCCGCGACGTGCTTTCGTTTTTCCCGGATCGCCCACGCCGCGGCGCAAAGCGCGCACAAAGCCAAGGGAACGACTTGCCCCAACGAAAGCGATACGCACACCTCGGATGGCACCAGCGCGGCGGAAGTCAGGACGAGAGGGACTCCCGTCGACCTCGCAAGCATGACGGCCGTCGCCGCGATCGCCAAAATGCCGATCGCGGCCCAGGTGAGGCTGGCGGCTGAAAACGGCAGGCGCGCGAAGACGGCGAACAGCGCGAGCGCATACGGCGGCAACGGCGCCGGCACGACGGTTCGATAACCCGGCGGCACTCCGGTGACGGCGAGCGCAGCCAGTTCGCAGCCGAAGAGCGGCTGGGTCCGATACGGATCCCTGCCGGCCGCCACGGCCGATCCGCCGCAGTAGAACGCGCGGAAGTCCTCGGGGCACCTCAGTCCGTTTGCGGCAGCCGCAATCAGCGGAGCGGCCGCCACGAACGCCAAGAGCAACACCGGCAGCCTCCACGCCCGCATGCTGCCCTTCCCAGCTTCCCGCCTCATCCCCGTGGATCATCGGCTTTCGCAGCCGGGCGTATGAGCGGGCGCAGCGAGGCGCCCGCGCAGTTTCAGGCGCAGCTTCAGCGGAACGAACCAGCCGCGCGAGCCGCTATCCGCTGCTGTTGAAAGTGTAGCCGGGGAAGAAGGGACGCAGCGCCTTGCCCAGATTCGGCGGCGGCTCGAAACCGGGCGGAGGCGGCGGGAGCGGCGTGTGGCTGCCCATCCCGGGGTTCGTGAACGGATCGCGGGCGGGGTCGAAGTGGATCGGCCACGGGACGCTGCCCGTCTCGTACGTCCCGTCGGCCCACGTGAACTCGTAGGAAACGTAGTAGAAATCCAGGCCGCCCGACCTCCAGCCCCGGATCGGGAAGTAGTAGCCTTCGCCGTAGCGCAGATCCCCGAAGCGGCCCTCCATCTGGATGTGAAAGTGCTTGGGCGCCGCCGGCGTCTCTTTCGGGACCGCGCGCAGCGGATCGTTCGCCGCGCGCGCGTCGGCGATCGTCTTCTCGAGGTCGCGTTGGATCTGCGCGAGCTGCTCGTCGCTGTAGCGGCCGGAGTGCGCGGGCTCCTGCGGCGCGCGCGCCACGGCCGGCGGATGCTGGACCAGCGCCACGTGCCGCTCTTGCGGCTCCTGGCGCGGGGCCTCACGGGGCGGCTGCGTCGGCGGCGCCGGCAGCGCGGTCGGAGCGCGCTGCGCGAGCTCCGGCTTGGGCTCCGGCGGGACGACCCGCGGCTTGGGCGGGAGGGCGGCGGCCGGCGGCGCTGCCGCGGCGACCGGCGGCGCGGGGGCGACCGGCGGCGGCGCGGGCGGCTGCGGGCGGGGAACGGGCCGGCGGGCGGCGGGCCGTGCGGCCGGGACGGGCTTGGGGCGCCGCTCGAGCGTGATCGCACTCGAGACCGTCACGATGTCCTGCTCCTTCGGCTTCTCCGCGAGACGCATCAGCTTCGAGAGCGAATCGAAGGTGTGGAACGCGACGGCGCCCAGCAGCAGGTGGAACGCGAGCGAGGCGAGCAGCGCGATGCGGAACACACGTGCGCTTTGCCGTGTCTCGCTCGTCTCGGTCATGCTACTATCCTGGCGAGATGTTCGACACCCACGCCCACGTCCACGACCCGGCCTTCGACCTCGACCGCGAACAGATGCTCGTTCGAGCGAAAGAGGCGGGGATCGACCGCATCCTGACGGTCGGAACCGATCTCGCCGACAGCGGCCGGGCGCGCAGCGTCGCAGAGCTCTACGGCCTCGATTACGCCGTCGGCGTCCACCCGCACGAAGCGAAGGATGCGCCCGCCGACCTCGACCCGGCGCTCGAAGCCTTCTGGGGAGACGGCGCCAGGGTGCCGCGCGCGCTCGGCGAGATGGGCCTGGACTACTTTTACGATCACAGTCCTCGAGGCGACCAGCGGCGAGTCCTCGTCGCGCAGCTCCGCTTCGCACGCCGGCGCGGCCTCCCGGCGATTTTCCACTTGCGCGACGCCTTCGAAGACTTTCTCGCAATCCTGCGCGCCGAGTTCGTTCCGCCGATGCAGGGCGTGGTGCACTGCTTCGCCGGCGACGAACGGCAGGCGCGGACGCTGGTCGAAGAATTCGGCTTGCGGTTGGGGATCGGGGGCATTCTGACCTTTCGCAACGCCCAGGCGCTGCGCGATGCGCTGCTGGCGGTCGGGCTCGACCGGGTGATCCTGGAGACCGACTGCCCCTATCTGGCCCCCGTTCCGCATCGCGGCCGGCGTAACGAGCCCTCCTTCATGGCGGACACGGCGAAGGCCCTCGCAGAGCTCTTCGGCGTCAGCGCGGAGGACGTCATGACCCGGACGACCGCCAACGCCGAGTCCCTCTTCGGAGCCTAGCCCGTCGTCCTGAGGAGATCCTGGGACGACTCTGGGAGCGCGAGCGCAAGGCCGTCAAAGGGCTTGGCGGTTCTCCAGTTCGCCTCGAAGCGCTCGCGCGACGCGCCGGCGAGCGTCGCGTCGCGGCTGCGCAGGCCCCAGTCCAGCGTGCGCGGCCTTCCGCCGGAGGCGTTCGCCGACCCGACCCAGGCTTCGCCGGAGGCCAAGCACAGCTTGTCGTCGGCCTGCCCGACGCGGATCTCCACGCCGGCTTGCGCGAGCCGTTCGAGCGCCTGGACCTCGAAGGCGTTCCGGCCGTGCTCCAAGTCGCGCCGCGTCACCAGCAGCCGGACCTCGCCGCCCGCCAGCGCCCGTTCCTTGAGCGCGCCGTACACGCTCGACCCGGAGAACGACTCGCTTTCGCAATCGACCGGACCGCGCGCCTGGTGGATCAAGTGCGACTCCAGGGAAAGGGCCCGGTCCTTTTCCGTCGCCAGCGCCTCGCTCGAGCGCGCCACGCCGTCGAGCGCGGAGGCGACCGCGCTCACGTCGGCCGCCACGCTCGTGGCGACGATCGTGTCGCCGCCCCGGTCCGACCAATTCCGGTCGTCGAGGTAGGCCGTCCCGTCGACGACCGCAGCCTTGAGGTGGACCATCGGCTCCTGCTCCGAGGTGAGGTGCACGCGCGCGCCTCGGGCGCGCAGGGCCACGGCGGCTCCGGCATTGAGCTGGGCCAGGCGCGCCCGCTCGGCCGGATCCCCGCCGTAGGGCGCGCCCTGCAGCGTCACGCGGACGTCGGCCCCGCGGGCGGCGGCCTCTTCGAGCGCGTCGAGAAACCGGCCCTGTCGGAGGAGATAGGCGGAAAAGCGGACCGAGCGGGCTGAAGCGAGCGCCTGCAGCAGTGCGCTTGAGTCTGAGAGGGTGCGGCCGTCGAGGCTTGAGGCGTTCACGTCGTTTGCTCCGGACCGGCCGAAAGGGCTTGCAGCGCCGCTCCCGCGGAGCGTCGCAGGCCGGCGCGTCGCTCCGCCGCAGAGGCGGCTCGGAGGTTCAATCACCCGCGGCGGCATGAACGGCAAGCCCTCAGCCGGAATGTTCCTCCCGTATCGGCCATGGAAAAATCCGTCTACGTCCGCGAGATGTTCGCATCGATCGCGCCACGCTACGATGCGACGAACCGGCTCCTCACCGGCGGTGTAGACGAGCGCTGGCGCCGCCGCGCGATCCGCGAGCTCGCTCCGCCGCCGGCCGGCCGCGTTCTGGACCTGTGCTGCGGGACCGGAGACCTCACGTTCCACCTGACGCGCGCCGACCCGGCGCTCTCGGTCGTGGGGGTCGACTTTTGCGAACCCATGCTGGAAGGCGCGCGCCGGCGCGCGTCCCGGGAGGCGCCGGCGGCCGCGATCGAGTTCCGCTGCGCCGACGTGCTCGCGCTGCCTTTCGGGGACGCGCTCTTCGACGGCGCGATCATGGGCTTTTCGATGCGCAACGTGGTCGACATCGTGGCCACGCTGCGCGAGATACGCCGGGTGCTGCGGCCCGGGGCGCGCTTCGTCAACCTCGACGTCTCGAAGGCGCCGAACCCGCTCCTGCGGCGCGCCTTCGAGCTCTACTTCTACAACGTCGTCCCGCTCGTCGGCGGCCTGGTCGGCGGCTCGCGCAGCGCCTATCGCTACCTGCCGGCTTCGCTGACGAACTACCCGAACGCCGACGAGCTGGCCGCGCGCTTCGCCACGGCGGGCTTTCCGCAAACGCGCTACGTCCGGCTCGCCGGCGGCGCGGTCGCCGTGCACGTGGGGACCGCGTGATCGACCGACCGGCCAACGCGGGTGCCGCCGCGCATTCCGACCGCGACCTCTACGTGCTCGTCGAGGAGTTCTTCCGCACCTCGTTCTCGACCGACAACGTGCTGATCACCGAGGCGGTGCGCCGCATGCTCGCCGCGGGCGGGAAACGTCTGCGGCCCCGGCTGACCCTGCTCGCCGCCGAAGCGAACGGCGCGGACGCGCGCGACCACCTGCCGCTGGCCGCCTACCTCGAGCTCATCCACGTCGCCACGCTCATCCACGACGACGTCGTCGACCGCGCCGAGACGCGGCGCGGCGTCAACGCGACCGCCGTCGACTTCGGTAATCGCGTCAGCGTGCTGGCCGGCGACTACCTCTTCGCCTGGATCTTCCGCAACGTCACCGCGGACTATCCCGACCCGGTCCCGCACATCCTGGCTTCGACCCTCGCCGACATCACCGACGGCGAGGTCCTGCAATTGCGCGCGACCGGGAAACTCGACCTGACGATCGCCGAGTATACCGAGATCGTCGTCAAGAAGACCGCCAGCCTGTTCGCCGCCGCGGCCGAGTGCGGCGCGATCGTCTCGGGCGGATCGCCGCTGCGCATCAAGGCGCTGCGCGACTTCGGCGTCTATTTCGGCATCGCGTTCCAGATGCTCGACGACCTGCTCGACGTGACGGCCAGCCAGTCCGAGGTCGGCAAGCCCGTCGGCAACGACCTGCGCGAGCGCAAGGTGACCATCCCCCTGATCTTCGCCCTGGAGAGCGGCGGCGGCAGGTTGCGCGAGGCCGTCGCGCGCTTCTACGGCGGGGACCAAGGGGCGGCGGAGGACGCGGCGATCCGGCAGCTCGCCGCCGGGATCGCCGAGAGCGGCGGGCTCAGCAAGACGCGCGAAGCGATCGTCGGCTACGTCGAACGGGCCAAGATGTCGCTCGCGCCGCTCGGCGCCTGCTCGGCTCGAGCGGAGCTCCACGAGCTGGCCGACGCATTGACGCGGGACAGCACGGTCCGGGCGAGCCTCGGCGAACAGCCCTCGCCGGCGAGCTGAGCTCGGGCGGACGACGCTCGTCCGCGCGCGAAATGGTACGATTACCCCTCGAGGGAAAGGTGAGAAGCGATGTTTGGAAACCCGATGGAGATCGCCATCCTCGTTGGCGCGGCCATCCTGCTGTTCGGAGCGGACAAGGTGCCGAAGCTGGCCCGCGGGCTGGGGCAGGCGAAGAAGGAGTTCATGGTCGGGCAGGCCGAGGCCGACGTCGCGGCCGAGCGCGCGCGCGCCGAAGCCCGCGCCCAAGCTGAAGCCGCGGCCAACGCCAAGGCGCAGGCGACCGCCGAGACGCCGCCCTCCACGCCGCCGGCCGCGCCGACCGCTCCGCAGAGCTAGCCGGGCCGGCCGCAGCGTTGCTCGCCGAACGTCCCACGGTGCTCGAAAAGAGCGAGCCCGAGTGGGATCAGAAAGAGATGCCGTTCACGGAGCACCTGCGGGAGCTCCGTAACCGTCTCATCGTCTCGCTTTCGACCGTCGGCGTGCTCGCGCTGCTGCTCTTCCCGTTCGCCGGCTGGACGATCACCTGGATGAAGAACGAGTACCTCGGGAAGGCGATCCAGCTGCACGCCTTCGCTCCGACCGACGTGATCTTCACCGAGTTCAAGTTCTCGATCTACGGCGCGATCGTGCTCGGCCTGCCGGTCATCGTCTACCAGACCTGGATGTTCGTCGTGCCGGCCTTTCACCCGCGCACGCGCCGCATCGTCTACGCCTACACCGCGCCGTCGGTCTTCCTGGCGGCGGCGGGCATCCTCTTCTGCCACTTCTTCATCGTGCACAAAGTGCTGACCGCGCTGCTGACGATCACCAATTCCGTCGCTTCGGAGACCTTCGGCGTCGAATCGACGCTCAACCTGATCCTGCTGCTCTTCCTGGCCTTCGCGCTGGTTTTCCAGACGCCGATGATCATGGTGGCCCTGGCCCGCATCGGCCTGGTCAACGTGCAGATGCTGCGCAAGTACCGGCGCTACGCCGGGATGGGGATCCTCCTGTTCGGCGGGATCGCGGCCCCCGACGCCTCACCGGTGACGATGCTCCTCATCGCCGTGCCCATGTACGTGCTCTACGAAGCCAGCATCTGGATCATCGTGCTCCTCGAGAAGTCGTGGCGGCGCGAAGCGGGCTCGGTCTAGTTTAGGCTCATGGCATCCTCGAGCGCGGCCTCGGTCCCCCCGCAGCCCGTCAAGGGGAAGGCGCTCGAGCTCGTCGACGAGCTGCTGAGCCAGCTCTCCAATTTCTGGTTCGGAATGTGCTTGCTCGCCCTGTGGGGCGTCATGACATTGATCGGCGTCGTCGTTGACCAAGGCAAGCCGCCTGAGTTCTACCTCGACAACTACACGCCCGCACTGGCGCGCCTGGTCCTGCGCCTCCACCTCGACAACATCTACCACTCGTCGGGCTACATCGCCGTCGTCGGATTCATCGTGGCCTGCATGGCGCTGGCCACCTTCCGCCGCGTCATCCCCTCGCGGCTCCCGCCGCTTCGCGCGGTCAAGATCGACAAGATCCCGCTCCACGCGACGGTCTTCGTGAAGGGCGACGAAGCCTCGGTTCGGGAACGGGTCGAACGCTTCTTCGCCGAGCGCGGCTGGCTCGTGCGCAAGCGCGAGCTGGGCGGCGTCGAGTGGACCTTCGCCGACAAATACAATTGGGCGCGCAAGGGCGTGCTGATGGCGCACGTCGGCTTCGTGCTGATCGCGACCGGCACAACCCTCTACTGGGCGTTCGGCTTCAGCGGACAGACGACGATCCTCTCGGGAAGCGAGGTCGCGATCCCCCAAAGCGGGGCCCGCTTCAAGCTCGATCAGTTCCGCTACCGCATCGACCCGATCAAGACGCGCAGCGGGATCGTCTACCAGCCGCTCGATTACGTCTCGGAGGTCGAGGTCGCCGGCAAAGACGGCGCCATGCACCACGCGACCCTGCGCGTCAACCACCCGCTCGACGTCGACGGAACCCTCTACTATCAGGCGTCCTACGGCTTCGCGGTCCCCTTCGCGGTCACCAAGGACGGGCAAGTACTCCCCAATTCCCCGGGCGACTTGCTGAAGGAAGGCGAGGGCTTCCAGATCGGCGACTCGGCCCGCTCGGTCCAGTACGGACGGTTCGTGGGAACGATCGGACCGGGCGGCACGATCGGAGCGGACCCGCGCCCCAATGCCCCAGGGGTCCTGCTCAACGTGTTCGACGGGGACCAGCCCCTCGGCAGCGTGCTCGTCCCGCTCGGCAAGGGGATCGACCTGGGCAACGGCTACCGGGTCGAGGTCGGACCCTACCGCCTCTACAGCGGCATCCAATTCCGGCACGACCCCGGCATCCCGTTCGTCGGCCTGGGCGCCTTCGTACTGCTGGCCGGGCTGTGCATGTCGTTCTACTTCCTGCCGGCCCGTCTCTACGTGCGGGTCGAGCGCAAGGGCGACGGCGCGCCGGGCTCGGAGCGCGGCTGCGAAGTCGGCCTCGCCGCGACCACCGTCAAGGGCTACGAGATCTTCGAAGAACGGTTTGCTTCTCTCGTCGAGGCCCTGCGCAAGAGCGGGATCCCCGTCAGCGAAGGGGGCGGCGCAGAACTTCAGAAGCCGCTGGTGACTTCGGCCACAGCACCCGGCGCCGGCGCCGGGTAGGGTGAACCGGGAGGTACCAGCGTGAATCCCGACCAGATCCTCATCGTCATCGCGATCTCGGCGTACATCATGAGTACGCTGGCGCTCTTCACCTACTTCCTGTCGCGCGAGCGGCTTCCGAAGCTGATCGGGATCCCCTTCGCCTTCTTGGGCTGCATCGTCCAGTTCGTCGAGCTGGGCTACCGCTATCAGAGCAGTCACATCTGGCCGCTGACCAACCTCTACGGCTCGCTCTCGCTGTTCTCGGCGATGAGCGTGGCGATCTTCATCGGCTTCGCGCTCAAATACGACCTGTGGTTCATCGGCGGCTTCGTCCAGGCGATCGCGGCCGGGTTCCTGGCCTACGCGCTGACCTGGAACGAGGGATATCTCCCGGCCGTCCCGGCGCTGCAGTCCTATTGGATCAAGATCCACGTCCCGCTGGTCATCTCGGCCTACGCGGCGTTCATGGTTGCCTTCGCCACCTCGCTCCTCTACCTGATCAAGTACTACGGCGAAAAGTCGGTCGAAAGCCGGGCGCTCGCGCTCAAGCTCAGCCCGGTCACCGCCCCGAGCGGCTCGAAGGGGGCCGGCGCGATCCCGATGCAAGCCTACGCCGAGCCGGCGCCGCGCTCGATCGCGGCCGGCTCGTCATCCGTGGTCGAGCGGGCGGCGGAGCAGGGTGACGCGCTCGCGCAGTGGCTCGGCTCGATGCCCCCGCTGGCGAAGCTCGACATCATGACCTACCGCATCGTGGCGGTCGGCCTGCCTCTCCTCACGATGGGGATCATCACCGGCGCCTGGTGGGCCAAGGAAGCGTGGGGCGCCTACTGGCAGTGGGACCCGAAGGAGACGGCGGCGCTCTTCTCGTGGACCGTCTACGCGCTCTACATGCATCTGCACACGCGCAACTCGTGGCGCGGCATACGCTCGGCGTGGCTCTCGGTCTTCGGGTTCATCTCGATCATCTTCTGCTACCTCGGCGTCAACATTTGGGTCAGCGGCCTGCACAGCTACAAGATGTAGCCGCGGGGCGGCCGCCGGCCACGCGTAAAATCCGGACGAGGCCGGACCGAAACCGATAGTAGCGGCGCAATCGCGCCGCTGCTTCTATGAGCGTCTGGATCTCCGCGCAACAGGCCCGCAAGCCGCTGCTGTTCGCCGTGGCCTTGCTCGCCGCGCTCGGCGCCGTCGCTTACGTCGCCGCGCCGCAGAGCATCTTTCCGGCGATCTCGTTCGCACGCGTCGAGATCTTCGCGTACTCGGGCGACTTGCCGCCCGAGGCGATGCGCAGCGCCGTCACCCAGCCGCTCGAAGCGGCGTTGCAGTCGCTGCCGGCCCTGCACGCGACCCGCTCCTACTCGAACCAAGGCGCGGTCGAGATCGAAATCGACTTCGACCCCTGGAGCGATCCGCGGGCCGACCTGCAGAACGTCGATGCGGCGATCGCCGCCGTCCGTCCCAGGCTCCGCGCCGCGACCCGCATCGACACGCTGATCGAGAATCCCAACATGGAGCCCGTCGTCTCGTACGCGCTGAGCGCTACGCGGACGTCCCAAGCCGAATTGCGGCATCTCGTCGAGCAGCGCGTCGTGCCCGTATTCACCGGCACGCCGGGTCTCGGGCGCGTCACCGTGTTCGGCGGCCCGGACGTCGAGTATCGCGTCGCGCTCGATCCTCGCGCGCTGGCGGCGGCCCGCACCACTGCGGGCGAGGTCGCCCAGACGATCGCCGAGGCCAACGTCACGGCGGCCGCGGGCACGCTCGACCGGGGCGGCCGGAGCCGCGTCGTCTTCGTCGGCGAAGCGCTCGACGGCGCTGCCTCGCTGCGCAGCCTCGCGGTCCTCGACCGTGGCGCCAACCGCTTCGTCCCGCTAAGCCGCCTCGGGACGGTCGAGCGCGGAGCGGGACCGGCGATCCAGCAGGCGTCTTTCGACGCGCGGCACGCCGTCGTGCTGAGCGCGTATCCGGCGATCGGCGGCGACGCGGTCAGCTTGCAGCGCAGCGTCGCAGCGCGCATCCCGCAACTGCTCGAGGGATTGCCGCCCGACGTTCGGATCGCGCGCTACTGGGACCAAACGCGCTTGATCGTGGCTTCGCAGCAAGCCCTGCGCGACGCGATCCTGGCCGGCGCGCTGCTCGCGCTCGTCGTGATCTACGCCTTCCTGCGCAGCTTCGGCATGACGCTGATCGCGGCGGCGGTCATCCCGGTCGCTTTGGCAATAACGATCCTGTTCGTCGAGCGGGCCGGAATGTCGCTCAACCTGATGAGCCTGGGAGGCTTGGCGATCGCGGTCGGCCTGATCATCGACGAAGTGATCGTGGTGATCGAGTCGATCGCACGCGAGTTCGCGGAATCTCCGGACACGCCGCGCCGCACCGCGATCGCGCGGGCCACGGGCCGCATCGCCAAGCCGCTGATCGCCTCGACCGCCGCCAACGTCGTCGTCTTCCTCCCGCTCGCGCTGCTCTCGGGGATCCCCGGCTTCTTCTTTCGCGCGCTGGCGATCACGCTGGCGACGGCGCTGATCGTCTCGATCTTCCTCTCGCTCGGCGTCGCGCCGCTCGTGGCCGACGCGCTCCTGCGCTCGCGCCGCCCGCAGCGGCCCGGCCGGCTCGCCCTCGAGCCGTGGTACGCGCGCCTGCTGCGCTGGGCGCTCGTGCGCCGGCGGACCGTTTTCGTCGGCGGCGGCCTCGTCTTGAGTGCGACGATCGTGCTCGTCGCCCGCCTGCCCAGCGACTTCCTCCCCGCACTCGAAGAGGGCGAGTTCGAGATCAAGTACACGCTCCCGCCGGGCACTTCGCTGACCGCGACCGACCGGATCGCGACACAGATGGAGCGCATCGTTTTGAACGACCCGTCGGTCGAGGGAGAAGGCCGGCTCACCGGCATCGACACCAACGGGCTGGTGCCGACGCCGCAGAACGCGGGAACGATCCGCGTCGCGCTGCGCGCGCAGGGCGCCGATCCCTTCGCCGACGTCTCCGGCCGCCTGCGCGACGCGCTCGGCAAAGCGGTCCCAGGCGCGGACTTCGAGTTCCACCAGTTGCTCGAGGACCAAATCAACGATCTCTCCGGCGCGCCCGAGCCGATTCAGCTCGCCGTCTCCGGACCCGATCAGGCAACGCTCATCGGCATCGCCGACCGGCTGACCGACCGCATCGGCAAGATCCCCGGCGTCGTCGACCCCTTCGACGGCGTCATCGACGGGAACGAGACGATCCGCGTCACGCCGAAAACGGACGGCCCCGGCGCGATCGCGCTCGGCACGCTCTCCGGCGCCTTGAGCGCGCGCATCGGCGGGATCGTGGCGACCGAGCTCAGCGACGGCGACACGACGGTCCCCGTTCGCGTCAGTGTCGGCGGAGGCGAGCCCGGCTCGCTCGATCGTTTCGCCATCCCGACCGCGCGCGGTCCGCTGGCGCTCGGGACGGTGGCGACGATCGGGAAGCCCTCGCGCTCGAGCGAAGTGCTCGAGCAGAACGGCGCGCGCATGCTGCTGGTCACGGCGGGCATCGAGGACGCGAACCTCTCTGCAGTCATTCCGCGCGTCCAAGAAGCGATCGCGGCGACGCCTTTGCCGCCCGGCTACCGGATCGAGCTCGGCGGCGCCTATCAAGCGCAGCAAGCCTCGTTCCGCGAGTTCGCGGCGGTGCTGGGTGTCGCGGTGCTGCTGGTCTTCCTCGTCCTGCTCGCAGCCTTCAACTCGTTCCGGCTGCCGCTCGTCATCCTAGCGACGATCCCGCTCTCACCGATCGGCGTCGCGCTCGCTCTGGCGCTCACGGGGACGCCCATCAACGTCTCCTCGTTCATGGGCTTGCTGCTGCTGGTCGGCATCGTCGTGCGCAACGGGATCCTGCTGATCGACGCCGCGAACCGGCGCCGCATGCACGGCGCGACCGTCCACGAAGCTTTGATCGGAGCCGGGACCGAACGGCTCCGTCCGATCCTGATGACGACGTTCGCCGCGATCGGCGGCCTGCTGCCGCTGGCGCTCGGCTTCGGCTCGGGCTCGGAGATGGAACGGCCGCTGGCGATCGCCGTCATCGGCGGGCTCTCGACGGCGACCGCGTTCACGCTGGTCCTCATTCCCGTCCTCTACGCGGGCGCGGCCGGAATGATCGAGGCTGCGCCGCTCGCGCTCCTGCGGCTTCCGGACATCCGCACCGGCGCTGAGAAGGCTTCGCACTCCGCATCCTAGGCAACGTCCGCATGGGCGGCCCGCCCGGAAGCCGGCTGAGCGCCGGCAGCCACCCTGCGCCGCGGCCTTCGCCTCCCCTAACGATCGGCTGCTTTTGTAGCGCTCCGGCGTAAGAGTTTTCGCGAGCCGGCCTTTCGCGGCGGGGAGATTCACGCCAGGTCATAAAAGAGAGTCGCGAAACGTCACACGCCTAACGGTAGGACGACCAAAGTTGTGGTGACGTCGAGGGCGTTCTTGATACCCTGGCACGGTTGTGACCGGGGCGCGTAAGAGGGCGTCACGGCCTTTTTTGACGTCTCATGCAGGATCGAGCTTGAACGCGCTGCGGGGCGCGGGGTGAGGAGATAGTGGGAGCACACGAAGCACAGGCTTATAAAGATCCGGGAACGCCCGAAGAGCAGTCCCGGCGGCAATTCCTCGCCAACGTGACCCTGGCGCTCGGCGGCGTCATCGGACTCGTCGTGGCGGTCCCGTGTTTGACCTCGCTCGTCCCGGAATCGCTGGCCTCGCCGGATAAGTCGGCCGGCGGCACTTGGGCTCCGCTCTCCGACGCGGACTTCGCGTCGCTGCAGAAGAGCACGGACAATCCGATCAAGATCAGCTTCACCTTCAAGTACGCGGACGGCTACTTCCCGCCGGCGGAAGACGAGCAGTTCGTGTGGGGCGTCAAGCTCACGCCCGAGCAGGAGCAGAACTTCAAGCAGACGCGCCCCGATCTGTTCAAGCCCGGCGCCACGCTGAATTATCCCGCGGTCACGATGGGCTTCGTGCTCTTCAGCTCCATCTGTCCGCACCTCGGCTGCCGCTACAACTGGGTCGCCGAGAGCAAGATCTTCCTCTGCCCGTGCCACGGATCGCAGTTCGGCGTGCAAGGGCAATACCTCGCCGGCCCCGCTCCGCGCGGGCTCGACCCGCTCCCGTTCCGCGAGCAGGACGGCAAAGCCGAAGTGACGTGGATTCAGTATAAATCCGGGCAGCCGGATCGCGTGATCGTCGCGTACAGCTAGACAAAGGGATCGACCTTGAGCGTCTTGACTTGGATCGAACAGCGCACCGGACTCGTCAGTCAGGTCAATGAGTTCCTGACCGAGGACGTCCCGGGTGGCGCGAGCTACTGGTACATCTTCGGAAGCGCGACGATCTTCGCGATGATCTTACAGATCGTCACGGGCATCTTCTTGACGTTCTACTACGCGCCGTCGAGCGCTTCGGCGTGGGAGTCGACGGACTACATCTACAAGCACGTGCCGCTCGGAGCGTTCGTGCTGAGCCTGCACTTCTGGGGCTCGACGGCGATGATCGCGCTGCTCTTCATGCACCTGCTGCAAACGCTGCTGTGGGGAGCGTACAAGGCGCCGCGCGAGATCATGTGGGTGCTCGGCGTGCTGATGCTGATCTTCACGCTCGTGCTCGGCCTCACCGGCTACCTGCTGCCCTGGGACATGAACGCCTACTTCGCCTCGCAGGTCGCGATCAACATCGCCTCCTCGGTCCCGCTCATCGGGAACGCCACGCAGCAGTTCCTCAGCGGCGGCGCGGGCATCGGCACGCTCACGATCAACCGCTTTTTCGGACTGCACGTGTGGCTGATGCCGGCGCTCTTGGTCGTGCTGGCCGTGGGACATCTGGTCATCTTCCGCCACAACGGCTCGGCCGGACCGCCCGTCGACGTCGACCTCAAGAAGCTTCCGCAAGGGCGCTTCTGGCCCAACCAGATGTTCATGGACGCAGTCGCCTCGTTCGTCGTGTTCGGGATCATGGTGGCGCTCTCGATCTTCGCGCCTCCGCCGCTCGACGTGAAGGCCGACCCGACGCAGAAATTCATCGCGTATCCGGCTTGGTATTTCCTCGCGCTCTACGGCTTGCTGCGCGTCGCCGGGCAGGCGCCGGCGGCGATCCTGCCGATCGCCAACCTGCTCGCCACGGTCCTCGTTCCGGGCGTACTGGTGCTCGTGCTGATCCTGCTGCCGTGGCTCGACCGCAACCCCAGCCGGCAGATCACCCGCCGGCCGTGGGTCTTGGGCGCGACCGCGCTGGTCGCCGTGGTTGCGATCGGACTTTCGGTCTACAGCCAGCTCGCGATCCAGATCGAGCAGACGGAGAATCCGGCCGCGCCCGCTGCGGCGGCCGCAGCTGTGCCCGCCGCCGGAGGGGGAGCGTCGGCCGCCGCGACGGCGGGCGCGAAGGTCTACGCGCAGAGCTGCGCGGGCTGCCACCAAGCGACCGGCCTGGGCACGCCCGGAGTCTTTCCGCCGCTCGCCGGAAACACGTTCGTCACCGGCGATTCGAAGCAGGTCGTTCACGCTGTGCTCTACGGGCTCACCGGCGCGATCAAAGTCGACGGCAAGCCTTTCAACGGCGTGATGCCGCCGTGGAAGGGTCAGCTCTCGAACGCCGACGTCGCCAACGTGGTCAGCTACATCCGCAGCGCGTGGGGGAACAAGGCCGGCGAAGTCAGCACGGACGACGTCGCTAAAGTCGCGAAGTAGTCCCGGGTCCCGGTTCTCAGCCCCTCAGCGCAGCGTTGGCGCGCTCTCCCCGGCCGTGCGGGGCGAGGGCGCGCCGGCGCACGGCGGTCCCTCGTACAGGAATAAGACGTCGCCGTTCTCGGCCGCGAGGGTTCGGCGCTCGCGGCCGTAGGCCGGATCGGGCGCCCGGCGTCTTCTCGCGCTCACGACGAAGGCGCGCGGCGACGAACAAACGAGCTGCCGCAGGTCGGCCGCGGGCCCGGTGGCCGGATCGTCGGAAGCGTCGAGCGAGACGACCTCCGGACGCGTGTAGAAGAGCAGCGCGCTGCTCCCCGAGACGCCCTGGATCGCGACCGCGTCGCCCGGGCGAAGCTCGCGGCGCACGATCGCGGCGAAGCGCGGAATCGGCTTGAACGCCTCGACGCGCGGCTCGTCGAGCGCGAGCGTCAGCATCGCCGCCGCACTCGCGCCGGCGAGCACGAAGGGGGCGAACGAGGCCGTTTGGCGCCGCACGAGCAGCAGCGCGCAGGCGAGCGAGCCGGCGAAGAGCACCAGCCCGAGCGCGAGCAGCCCGCCGCTGACGGCCTGCAGCTCGGGCGTCAGCCGGTTGTGACTCGAGAACGCGGAGATCGCGAAGGCGACCGCGCCGATCGTCAACGGCACGAGCCCCGCCCACAGGACCAGCCCGCGCCGCTCCTCGCGCTCGACGGCACGGTCGAACCAGAGGCCGACCAGGATCGCGAAGGCCGCCAGTTCGAGCGCGACATAGTTCGGCAGCTTCGTCTGGGCGAAGCTGAAGAAACAAAACGGGACCACGGCCCAGACCAGGGCGAGCCGGGCGAGGCTCCCCGGGCGAGTCCGCGCCTCCCGCCAGCCTGCGAGCGCGGCCGGGACGAGAAATGCGAACCAAGGGAAGAACCCCAAGACCACGACCGGGACGTAGTACCAGACCGGCCCGCTTTGGTTCTCGATCGTGCCCAAATAGCGGCCCACCGTGTAGTGCCCGATGAGCTCGCCGAAGGCGGCCGGACCGGCGGCATGCCACAGCGCGAACGCCCAAGGCGCGATCAGCAAAGCGAAAAGCGCGAGGCCGCCGAGCCGGTGCGGCAACGCCGGGGGATCGAGCCGGCCGCCGGCCAGGCGCTCCCAGACGAGCCAAGGCCCGACGACCAGCACGGTGACGACGAGTGCGACCGGGCCCTTGGCGAGCGTCCCGAGGGCCAGGGCCGCCCAAGCCAGATACCACCACGAGGCTCGGCCCGTCCGCAGCGCACCGAACGACGCCAAGATCGCCAGCATCACGGCCAGGTCGAGCAGCGCATCCATGATCGCGAGCCGGCCGATCACGGCTTGCATGAGCGAGGTCGCGAGCACCGTCGCGGCCAGCAGCGCGGCGCGCGAGCTCGCCAGGCGGGCGACGACGTAGCCGACCACCCCGGACATCACGATCGTGGCCAGCGCCGAGGGCAGGCGCAGGGCGAACTCGCTCGTCCCGAGCAGCTTCGCGAACGCTGCGGCGACCCAGAAGTAGAGCGGCGGCTGCACGAACCAAGGGACGCCGTTGAGGTGCATGACGACCGGGTCCCGCAAGAGGAGGATCTCGCGCGCGACCTCGCCGTAGGTCGTCTCGCTGTTGTCCCAGAGCGTCCCGGCACCCAGGCCCGGCAGGGTCGCGGCTGCAGCCACGATCGCCCCGATCAACGCTGCCCGCACCTCCGCCCGAATCACGTCCCACATGGTTGGCAGACGCTCCGAAAAGTCCCGCGGGCCGTTGAAAGCGAAGTGAGACGGCGTGTATCCGATAGCGCTCGCCCTGCGCGGCCGGCGGGTCCTCGTCGTCGGCGGGGGGGCGGTCGCCGCGCGCAAGGTGCGCGGTCTTCTCGAGGCCGGCGCGGCCGTCACCGTCGTCGCCCCATCTTTTTCAGCGGAACTGCGCGCCGCGGCGGCGAGCGGTCTCGAACTGGTCGAACGCCCTTTCGCCGAGGGTGACCTGGAGGGCGTGACCCTCGCCTTCGCCGCCACCGACCACGACGACGTGAACGCCGCGGTCGTAGCCGCGGCTCGCGAGCGCGGCATTCTGGTCAACGACTCGACCGACGCCGGGCGCAGCGATTTCGCGACGGCCACGGTCCACCGCGTCGGCCGTTTGACCTTCACCGTCGACACCGGGGGCGCGTCGCCGTCCTTCGCCGTCCGGCTGCGCGACGAGCTGCGCGAGCACTTCGGCGAGCGTTACGGCCGGGCCGCCGAGACGCTCGGGCGGATGCGCGCCTACGCCACCGCGGTCTTGCCGCCTGCCCTGCGCGCGCCGGTCATGAGTTCGCTCGCCGCGCGGGGAATCGACGAACTGGCGTCGATCCCATACGCGATGGTCGAAAACGAGGTCGAGGCCGCGGCGGCAGCGCTCGCGGCATCCCGCTCCGGGCCCGGAGGGGAAACGCTCCAGGTCGTCTGCGCGACGCGCACCAGCGCGCTCGCGCTGTGGCAGACGCGCCACGTCATGGCGAAGCTCGCCGCCGCCGGGATCGCCTCGACGATCCTGCCGATCTCGACTCGCGGCGACCGCATCCAAGATCGCTCGCTGGCGGCGATCGGCACCGACAGCATCTTCGTCAAGGAGCTGGAGCTGGCGCTGCGCGAGAAGCAGGCCGATTACGCGGTCCACTCCTGCAAAGATCTGCCGAGCTCGCTGCCCGAGGACATGCAGGTCGCGGCGATCGGACCGCGCGAGGACCCGCGCGACGCGTTCTGCTCGGAGCGCTACCCGTCGTTCGACGCGCTCCCGGCAGGCGCGCTCGTCGGCACGTCGAGCCCGCGCCGGCGCGCTCAGCTCCAGGCCTTGAGGCCGGACTTGACCTTCGAGACGATCCGCGGCAACGTCGACACGCGGCTGCGCAAGCTGCGCGAGGGCGGCTACGACGCGATCGTGCTGGCCCTCGCCGGCCTGACGCGGCTCGAGCTCCGCGCCACCCACACGGTCCCTTTCGACCCCTCCGCCGTCATCCCGGCGGTCGGCCAGGGGGCGCTCGCGATCGAATGCCGCGCCGGCGACGACGCGCTCGCCCGGCGCCTCCACGACATCCTGGCCGACCGTGCGACCGAGTTCGCGGTGCGGGCCGAGCGCGCGTTCCTGCGCGCTTTGCGCGGCGGATGCCAAGCTCCGGTCGGCGCCCACGCCAGCTATGCCGGCGGCGTACTGCGCCTGCACGCCGCGATCGCCGCCGCGGACGGCTCGCAGATCGTCCGCGGCGACTTCCAAGCGGTGCTCGACGATCCGCGGGAGGGTGAAGCGCGAGCGGACGAGCTGGCACGCGAGCTGCTGGCCCGCGGCGGCGAGGCGCTCCTGGCCGGCCGCGAAGGGCCCGCCGGGCCGCTCGGCGGACGCCTTTTCCTGCTGCCGCGCACGCAGGAGCGGCCGAGCCAAATCGCCCCGGCGCTGCGCGGGGCAGGCGCCGAGGTCGTCGAGGCCGCTGACAGCGCGGAGGCCGAGCAACACCTCGCCGGACGGACGCCCGACGTCCTCCTCTTCCCTTCCAGCGGCTCGGTGAGGGCCGTCACCGAGTACCTCGCCCGCCTGCGAAACAATGGCTTCAGACCCGTCGTCGCGGCGATGGGCGACGCCTCGTCGGCGGCCGCCCGAGAGGCCGGGTTTCCGCCCGACCTCGTCGCGCCGGAACCAACGGTGGCCGCGTTCGTTCAGAGCGTCACGCACTACGTCTTGGGGAGAGTGGGTTCATGACCGTCAGCGAGCTGCTCCGGCCGCGCGATGCCGTCGATCTGCGCCGGCGGCCGCGCCGCCTGCGCTCGAGCCCGGCGATGCGCGAACTGGTGCGCGAGCACGAGGTGCGGATCGGCAGCTTGGTGCAGCCGCTCTTCGTCGCCGACGACGGCCAGCCGCGCGGCGAGATCTCGAGCATGCCCGGCGTTTTCCGGCACTCGGTCGAGAGCGCCGTGGCCGAGACCCGCGAGCTGTGGGCGCTCGGCGTGCGCGCGGTCCTGCTCTTCGGCATCCCCGACGTCAAGGACGCCGTCGCCAGCTCGGCCCACGATCCCCGCGGCATCGTGCAGCGGGCGATCCGCGCCATCAAGGCCGAGCTGCCCGAGGCGATCGTCATCGCCGATCTGTGCAACTGCGAGTACACCGATCACGGCCACTGCGGGATCCTCGACGAGCGCGGCGACGTCGACAACGACGCAACCCTCGAACTGCTCGGCAAGACCGCGCTCTCTTACGCTGAGGCCGGCGTCGACGTGATCGCTCCCTCGGACATGATGGACGGCCGCGTCGGCTACCTGCGCGCGACGCTCGACGCGTCGGGCTATCCGGCGATCCCGATCATGTCCTACGCCGTCAAGTTCGCCTCGGGCTTCTACGGACCGTTCCGCGAGGCGGCCGACTCGACGCCGCAGTTCGGCGACCGGCGCAGCTACCAGATGGACCCGCCCAACCTGCGCGAGGCCCTGCGCGAAGCCTTGACCGACATCGACGAAGGGGCCGACTTCGTGATGGTCAAGCCCGCCTTGGCATACATGGACCTGATCCGTGCGGTCAGCGAAGTCTCCGACGTTCCGGTCGCCTGCTACAACGTCAGCGGCGAATACGCGATGGTCAAGGCGGCCGCCGCTAACGGCTGGATCGACGAGGACCGGGTCGTCGACGAGATGCTGGTCGGCTTCGTTCGTGCCGGCGCGGACATCATCATCACGTACTTCGCCAAGTCCTACGCCCGGCGGCACCGGAGCGCTTGAGCGCGAGGTGCCGCGCCTCTCGGAGATCGGCGTGCTGATCCTCGGCGGCGGTGAGGCGACCCGGCTCCCGGGGAAGCTCGAGCTGGAGGCCGGCGACCTGCCGCTGCTGGCGCGGGTCGCGCGCAACACCGCCGGCGGGCGTGAGACCTTCGTCGCCTGCAAAGGCAGCTTTCCCCCGGCGCTCGACGCGCTCGTGCCGGGGACGGCCGTCGTCGACCGCTGGAGCCGGCGGGGACCGCTCGCCGGACTGCTGACGACGATGTCCCGCATGCACGCGCGCTTCGTTTTCGCCGTGGCCGGGGACGCCCCGTTGATCGACGCCCGCTTCATCGAAGCGCTGGCGGGCTCGCTGCGCGAAGGCGACGAAGCGATCGTCCCGAGGCACTCGCGCGATGGGAAAGCGCAGCTCGAGCCGCTGGCGGCGCTCTACGACCGGCTCGCCTTCCTGCGCGAAGGCTTGCCCGTTCTGCGCAGCGGCCGCGGCCGGCTGGACCTCGTCATCGCGCGTCTGCGCGCGCGTTTCGTCGAGGTCGCCGACGCCCGCATCTTCGCCAACGTCAACACCCCCGCCGACTACGCTGCGCTGCGCGCGCAGCTCGGAGAGCCCGCATGACCTTCGAACGAAGCATCTCGGCGTTCGAGCGCGCCAAAGACGTCATCCCCGGCGGCGTCAACTCGCCGGTCCGCGCCTTCAAGAGCGTCGGCGGCGCGCCCATTTTCGTGAAGTCGGCGCGCGGCTGCAGCTTCACGGACCTCGACGGGAACGAGTACGTCGATTACGTCATGTCGTGGGGGCCGCTGATCCTGGGCCACGCCCACCCCGCCGTCATCCACGCGGTCCAGCACGCCGCCGCGCACGGGACGTCGTACGGCGCGCCGACCGAGGCCGAGACGCAGCTCGCCGAGCTGGTCATCGCGATGGTCCCTTCGGTCGAGAAGGTGCGCTTCTGCTCCAGCGGGACCGAGGCCACGATGAGTGCCCTGCGTCTCGCACGCGGATACACCAAGCGCGAGAAGCTTGTCAAGTTCGCGGGCTGCTACCACGGCCACGGCGACTCGTTCCTGATCTCGGCCGGCAGCGGCGCGCTGACGCTCGGCACGCCGGACTCGCCCGGCGTCACCGCGGGGACGGTCCGCGACACGATCGTCCTGCCCTACAACGATCTCGACGCGGTCCGCGCCGCCTTCGCGGCCGAGCCCGGAGCGATCGCCTGCGTCATCGTCGAGCCGTACGTCGGAAACATGGGGCTGATACTGCCCGCCCCCGGCTACCTCGCCGGGCTGCGCGAGCTTTGCACGCAGCACGGCGCGCTGCTGATCTTCGACGAGGTGATGACCGGCTTCCGGGTCGGTCCGGGCGGCGTCCAGCAGCGCGAAGGGATCGCTCCCGACCTGACGACGCTCGGCAAGATCATCGGCGGAGGGCTCCCGGTCGGCGCCTTCGGGGGGCGCGCCGAGATCATGGACCAGCTGTCGCCGCAGGGGCCGGTCTACCAGGCCGGGACCCTTTCGGGCAACCCGCTGGCGATGGCGGCCGGGATCGCCACGCTGCGCGCCCTGCGCGAGCCGGGCGTCTACGAGCGGCTCGAAGCGGCCGGGGCCCGTTTCGTCGAGGGCCTCGAGGGCGTCTTCGAGCGGCACCGGATTCCGCACCAGGTGAACCATCGCGGCTCGATGGTCGGCTTCTTCTTCACCGGGACGCCGGTCATCGATCTGGCCAGCGCCAAGACGAGCGACACGGCCTTCTACGCCCGCTTTTTCCGGGCGATGCTGGAGCGCGGCGTCTACTTGGCACCCTCGCAGTTCGAGGCAGGCTTCCTGAGCACGGCCCACAGCGACTCGGCGATCGACCAAACGATCGCCGCAGCCGACGAAGCGGCGGCCTCCGTCCTGGCGGCCGTCTGAGGACGGCGGGCGGAATATTGCCTTACTGTCGTTATTGCCGTAGCACGTCCCACCGGGAGCTGCGTACACTGAAAAACAGTTCAGCGCTGAAGTCCGGTGACCGGGCGCACGCCGGTGCCGGAGAATTTATGACAAGCTTGGCCTTACCGACTCGTACTCGACGGTTTGGCCGGGCTTGTCTTCGGGACTTGGAGGGTTCATGCCGCTAGTCTGCCTCGGGCTTTCGCACCGCACCGCTCCCGTCGAAGCGAGAGAACGGCACGCTTTCCCGCCCTCGCGGATGTCCGAGGCCCTCGTCGCGCTGCGCGATTACGAAATGGTCCGGGAAGCGGTCATGCTCCAGACCTGCGGCCGGCTCGAGATCTACTCCGAGCTCGAAGATTACGAGCAGGGCGTCGAGCAGATTAAGTCGTTCCTAAGAAATTTCCGCCACGCCGCAGTCCAGGACATGTCGTCGTATCTCTACACGCTGCTGGGCTCGCAGGCGATCGATCATCTTTTCCGGGTCGCGACCGGACTCGATTCGATGCTGATCGGCGAAGCCGAGATCCTCGGGCAAGTGAAGGACGCCTACATCCAAGCTCAGAAGGCGCGCTCGCTCGGCAAGACGCTGCACGCCCTCTTCCGGGAAGCCCTCAGCGCCGGGAAACAGGCGCGCTCGCAGACCTGGATCGGCGGCGACTCCATCAGCGTCGCGACCGCCGCCATCGAGATGGCCAAAGAGCGTCTGGGCGACCTCAACGGCAAGAGCGTGCTCGTGGTCGGCGCCGGCAAGATGGGCGCGACCGCGGCCAAGCGCCTGCGTCTGGAAGGCTGCAGGGAGCTGCTGGTCGCCAATCGCACCTGCCAGCGCGCCCAGCATCTGGTCGAGGGTTTGGGCGTCGGCGAGGCCGTCGAAATGCCCGGCCTCACCGAGGCGATGAAGCGAGCCGACATCGTAGTGGCCTCGACCGGCGCCTCGCACTTCGTCATCACTCCGGGCAACGTCGCCGAAGCGATGCTGGCGCGCCCGCACCGTCCGCTTTTCATCGTCGACATCGCCGTGCCGCGGGACGTCGATCCGGAAGTCGCGCGCATTCCCAACGTCGGCGTCGCCGACATCGACGCCCTCAAAGGGCTCGTCGACGTGACGCTCGAGCGCCGCCGCGAGGCGATCCCGCTCGTCGAAGAGATCATCTCCGAGCACGTCCAGCGCTACGCCCAGTGGTACCAGTCTCGCGTCGCGATTCCGATCGTCAGCTCGCTCGTGCAGAAGGCCGAAACGATCCGCATGGCCGAGATCGATCGCCTCTTCGCGCGCTGTCAGGAGCTCACGCCGCGCGAGCGCATGCTGATCACGGGCGCCTCGCTGACGATCATCTCGAAGCTCTTGCACAACGTCGTCACCAAGCTGCGCGAGCGCGCCACCTCCAACCACGCCGAAGCGGCGACGCTGGCGCAGATCCTCGACGAGCTCTTCGATCTTCAGGTCCGCAACGACGCGTTTTCCGCCGAGCGCCAAGCCGCCGCCGCGATCGATGCCGAACTGGCTGAGTGAGTAAGCGCAAGCGCGGCAAGGTCTTTCTCGTCGGTGCAGGCCCGGGCGATCCGGGCCTCTTGACGCTCAAGGCAGCGCGCCTGATCGCCAGCTGCGACGTGCTCGTCTACGACTATCTGGCCGCGCCGCCGATCGTCGCGCTGGCTCCGCCCGATTGCGAGAAGATCTACGTCGGGAAAAAAGCCGGCGCGCACACGCTTAGCCAAGAGGAGATCACCGCGCTCATCGTGCGGCTGGGCGAGGAAGGAAAGCGCGTCGTGCGGCTCAAGGGCGGCGACGTGTTCGTCTTCGGACGCGGCGGCGAGGAGGCGGCGGAGCTGCGCGAGGCGGGCGTCGCCTTCGAAATCGTCCCCGGCATCACGTCGGCGATCGCCGCACCCGCCTACGCCGGCATCCCGGTCTCGCACCGCGATCACAACACCTCGTTCACGATCGCGACCGGACATGAGGATCCCACCAAAGGCTACTCCTCGCTCGACTTCGCGAAGCTCGCCAACCCGGCGCAGACGCTGGTCTTTCTCATGGCGATGGGAAACCTCGCGGGGATCGTCGAGAAGCTGCGCCAGAACGGCCTTTCGGGCGAGACGCCGGTCGCCATCGTGCGCGAGGGGACGCGGCCCGAACAGGAGACGCTGGTCGCGACGCTCGACACGGTCGTCGCCGAGGTCGAGCGCACCAAGTTCGCCGCGCCGGCGATCGTCGTCATCGGCAACGTCGTGCGCGAGCGCGAACGCATCCGCTGGTTCGACGCGAGCCCGCTGTTCGGCCGGCGCGTCCTCGTGACGCGGCCCGCCGCCGACGCCGACGCGTTCGCCGCCAAGCTGTGGGAGATCGGCGCCGAGCCGGTCGTCGCACCCACGATCGCGATCGGGCCGCCCGACGACCCGGCCGCCGCCGAGGCCGCGGTCGGCGGTGTGCGCGCGTACGCGTGGATCGTCTTCACCAGCCAGAACGGGGTCGCCGCCTTTTTCGACCGCCTCTCCGCCGCGGGCGGCGACGCGCGCGCCCTGGGGGACGTCAAGGTCGCGGCGATCGGCCCGAAGACGGCCGAACGGCTCGTCGCCCACGGCGTCCGGCCCGATTTCGTGCCGGCCAAGTTCATCAGCGAAGACGTCGCCGCCGGGCTGCTCTCGCGCACGGCACCCGGCGACCGCATCCTGCTCTTTCGCGCCCAAGAAGCCCGCGACGTCCTCCCCGAGTCGCTGCGCGCGGCCGGGCGGAGCGTCGACGTCGTGGCCGCCTACAAGACGTCGCCGGTTCGCGACCCGGCGCTCGCGCGGGCCGCGGAGCGTGCCGGCATCTGGACCTTCACCAGCGCCAGCACGGTGCGCGCGTTCGCCGAGAACGTCCCCGGCGCCGCGCAGCTCGGGTCGGACAAGACCGTCGCCTGCATCGGCCCGATCACGGCCGAGGCCGCACGCGAGCTCGGGCTGCGCGTCGACGTCGTCGCCGACGACTTCACGGTCGACGGCCTGATCGAAGCGCTGGAGAGCGCCGCCACCTCTACCGGGTAGCGGCGCCCTGAGGCTCGGCGGGCCGGGGCGCCAGCGCGCCGGAAACGGACCGGGCGGAACGCGGCCACAGCAGGCGTTCGAGCCGAGCGCGCACGGGCGGAGCGGTCAGCGGCCGCTCGACGAGCCTCCAAAAAGCGAAGCCCAGCGCCAGCGCGATCAGAAACGACACGGGCCGCGGCGAGCCGTGGTCGTGGAGGAAGCCGACGAACGGCGCGTGGATCAGGTAGATGCTGTACGAGGCGAGGCCGACGGCAACGAGCGGCGGCCAAGCCAAGACCCGCTGCAAGGGGCCCCAGCCGGCCGCAACGACGAAGAAGAAGGCGGCCGCGTGCCAAACCGGATCGCCGTGGTCGACCCTCACGTACGGGCGCAGCGCGAGGCCCAGGGCAAAGGTCAGCACGGCGCCGATCCAGGCGAAGCGCTGCCACGGCTGCGGGTTGAGGGCGAGGTCCGCCGCCACGATCCCCAGCATGAAGCACGGCAGCGTCCCCTCGTCCACGACGCTGGGCGTGAGGAAATACAGCGCGTAGAGCAGCAGGCCGAGCGCGTAGAAGAGCGGGCGGGAACGCCGGTACAGGGCGACGAGCAGCGGAAAAACGAGATACCAGCGCGCCTCGATCGCGAGCGTCCAGAAGGCGACGTTGTGAATCGGAATGCGCGGGATCGCGAAGGCGAAGTCGCCGAGCAACTCGAGAGCCTGGGAGCGAGGCGAGCCCAAGCCGTCCCGCAGCACCGACGGATAGCCGAACGGCGTCAGTGCCAGGGCCGCGAACAGGAGCAGCGCGACGTAATAGGGCGGCGCTATCCGGACGAAGCGCCGCCGCAGAAACGCGCCGTAGTCGATGGCCTTCCCCTGCAAGAAGGGGTAGGCCAGGCAAAAGCCCGAGATCGCGAAGAAGAGATCGATCCCGCGGAACCCCCACGGCACGACCGCGGGGGCCGCGTGAACGGAGAGCACGGCCAGAACGGCGCAGGCGCGCAGCCCGTCCATGTAGGCGATGTGTCGTCGCCCGGGTTGCGGCTCGGCGCGAACGTGCGGCATATGGAAGGGTTATCGGCCGAGCGAGAACGGCCGCCAACGGCCGGCGCAGGGTGGAGATGTCCGTCGAACTCGCGCCGCTGACGAATTTCGACGTCGGCGCGGCGGCGGCGGCGGCGATCGCCTTCTCGGCCTTCCGGCTGCGCTCGCTGAGCGCGGGCGGCGCCGTCGCCGCCTTCGCGGTTGGTACGGCCACCTTCGGCGGGCTGGGAGCGGCGGGGGCCGGCGTGCTCCTCGCTTTCTTCGTCACCTCCGTCGCCCTTTCGCGCCTCGGCAAGGCGGAAAAGCGCAAGCGGCTCGTCGACATCGGCAAGACCGGTCCGCGCGACGCCTCCCAGGTCTTGGCGAACGGCGGCGTGGCGGCGCTTTGCGCGCTGCTCGCCTCGACCGACGCGCGCTGCGCGATCGCGTTCGCCGGCGCCTTCGCCGCCGCCACCGCCGACACGTGGGGGACCGAGATCGGCACCCTGGCGCGCGGCCGGCCGCACTCGATCCTGAGCCTGCGCCCGATCGCGACGGGCCTCTCGGGCGGTGTCTCGCTGCAGGGGACGCTGGCCGAGCTCGCCGGGGCGCTCTTCATCGCGCTGGTCGCAGAGGCGTTCGGGCTGGGCGCCGTCCTGCCGATCGCGGCCGGCGGCGTCGCCGGAGCGCTGCTCGACTCGCTGCTCGGCGCCTCGCTGCAATCGCTGCGCTGGTGTCCGCAATGCCGTCGTCCCTGCGAGACCGAGCCGCACCTCTGCGGCGCGAACACGACCCCGCTGCGCGGCCTCTCGTTCGTGGGCAACGACGCCGTCAATCTCGCCTGCACGCTCGCGGGCGCGGCCGTCGCGTTTTGGCTCGCGGGGCCGGCGGCGCCCCGCTAACCCAACTTCTTACGTTAAGCGCGAGGCCGCGGCGCCGTACGTCTTCTCGAGGTACGGAATGATGTCGTCGTCGTCGTCGAGGATCACGTCGCCGTCGACGAGCACGGGAATGCTCGTTTGGCCCGAGACCTCTTGGACCACGCCGCGCGCCGCGTGCGAGCGCGGCACGTTCACGTTCTTGTAGTCGAGCAAAAGGTCGGTCAGCTTGGCGCGCACCCGAGCGCAATAAGGACACCACTCGGCTTGATAGAGGACGATATCGGTCGGGCGGCCCATCACGTTCCTTTCGCGTCGGCAACGCTTCAAACGCGCGGGCTGCGGTCAAGGTTGCACTGCCGCCGTACGTAGCACTTCGCACCCGATGTTTGGCTCGCGGACGGCCCCAGCGTCCGCTTTCTCGGGGTGCCGCTGCCGACCCGCAGCGCGATCGTCGAGCTCGGCGACGGACGCTTTATGCCGCTGCTCGGATACTCGCACCCGGGGGACCGCGGGAACGCAAGCCCAACATGTGAGCGGCCGCGCGCTGCCCGATCTGCCGTGCACGGGCACGGAAGCTCTATCGGTTCGACGGCCTGAAACCGCACATCGTCAGATCGACCGCGTGCAGCCGGTCCCCCAACGCTGCATCCGAATCCTCATCATCCATGAGCCGCCTCAAGGATAGCGTGAGCACGAACGGGGAAGGTACCGTTCTGAAATGCATGGACATGAATTCCAGGCCTTCTTCCTGTTTCTACGCGGCCGGTTTCACAGCGAGGTGATCCTCGCCGCCAGAGCCCGCTGCTCCGCAGGCTGACGCGGCTGAACTCTCCG